>ERZ857521.516-NODE-516-length-57678-cov-14.300956_pt1 | contig 57678 bp, 45 predicted proteins | sample MGYA00519701_ERZ857521 | MGnify/ENA primary metagenome ERZ857521 (study PRJEB31778, sample SAMEA3449346) | human gut metagenome | biome: human gut; feature: human-associated habitat; material: faeces | place: United Kingdom | collected 2010/2012 ...
AAAAATGACTTCGATCTGAGATGAAACAAAAAGAGGCCATCTCAAGTCTATTTTGAGACAGCCTCTTATTTTTTATGCTTTTTAGTCTTTCACTTTCATCACTTCGTGGTCTGTTTTTGTATTCTTTTTAAACTCACTGGGCGAAATGCCACAACATCTTTTAAAAAACTTGCAGAAGGAAGCCTGATCAGAAAAACAGAGTAACTCTGCAATGTTTTGTATCGACGGGTTAGGATTTTGTAAATAAGCCTTTGCCTCTATGATCAGATATTCATCTATGATTTGTCCCGCCGATTTATCATAAACTCTTCTTGTTTTGGCCGAAAGTGCATCCGATGAAACGCACAGCTGGTTGGCATACCATTTTACTTCATGATGGTGGCGGCAGTTTGTACGTACCAAGTGCACGAAGTGTGAGAGAATATCGCTCCATAGCTGTTGCTCGTCTACTACTTCATTTTTATACACTTCGAAAACAGCATTCCATATTTCGAGCTGAAGCGTACGCAGCATGTTTTCCATGACTTCATAACGGAAGTGATATTCCGGTTGCTTGATGATAGCCGTCAGTAAATGCAGACCGAGAATAATCCGTTGTACAGTTCCTTCGTTGAGTGGGACGAAAGGTTTTTGCGCATATTGGTAGATAAGCCCTCCAAACTTGGAACGGATACTTTCCGATACTTTTATAAAGAAACTTTGCTCCGTAGTAACGAAATACCCTTCAAAGTCCTTGCTGGTTTTTATCTTTTTCCATGGGTAGATAAGGATGAAATCGATATGTGCCGGAGCTTGGATTTCAATATAATCTCCGTTTATCTGAAAATTTAGTTTACCTTTTGAAACAAAGAGGAAAGTTGGATGTGATTCTTTCAGCAAGTTCGAGCGGAGCACATCTTCTCCTTGTGCTTTGAATATGGTCATTTTATCGTTTGCCGCTAGTTCCTCAACTTGTCCGTTTGCTATAGCTTTGTCGTTAATCCATTGAATAATAATGTTTTCCTTCATCGTGTTGAATATTTTGTAGGCAATAAATGTAGGAATATATTTCCATCGTAGAAAGCGCTTTTACGTGTTTTATGTTTTGTAAACAGAAAAATTCCTAAACGTCGGTTTGAGGCAAGTATCTTTCGGTTTAAGACAAATAAATTGCTGATATAGCCTTTTAACTTTACGCCGAAATTTAACTAAAAAAGGAAAGGAAATGAATAGATTGTTTTTACCGATGAGTTTCGCTTCTTTCTCTTTGGCACTGCTTTTTACAGCATGCAGTCAGTCGACAGGACAGCAAGGAGGAGGTGAATACAAGATGATAACAGTAGAAAAAACAGACCAGACGCTGACCAGTGCTTATACGGCAGTCATCAAGGGTAGGCAAAGTGTAGAAATACGTCCGCAGGTAAGTGGTACTCTTACGGATATTTGTGTGAATGAAGGAGCTAAGGTTCATAAAGGACAGACCTTATTCATTATCGATCAGGTTCCTTATCAGGCAGCCTTACAGACGGCATTGGCAAATGTGAAGAGTGCGGAAGCTGCCGTTGCTACGGCCCGACTTACAGCAGACAGTAAGGAAGAATTATTCCGGGAACATGTTGTTTCCGATTTCGACCGTCAGACGGCGCGCAACTCCTTGCTGGAGGCAGAAGCTACGCTGGCACAGGCAAAAGCCGAAGAAGTGAATGCCAGAAACAACCTTTCGTATACCGTAATCAAAAGTCCGGTCGACGGGGTGGCTGGCATGTCGTCCTATCGTGTAGGAGCGTTGGTTAACTCTTCTATTACTACTCCCTTGCTGACGGTTTCGGACGACGAAGAGATATATGTTTATTTTTCCATGACGAACAGCAGATTCTTTCGCTTGTCCGCCAGTATGGTACCATGGATAAGGCTCTGGCAGGAATGCCTGAGGTGGAACTTCGCCTGAGTGACGGACAAATGTACGGGCATAAGGGAAAAATTGATGCCATCAGTGGAACGACTGATACGGAAACGGGAGCGATTACCCTGCGTGCTGTTTTCCCGAATCCTGAAAGAATGCTCCGAAATGGAAGTACAGCGACGCTTATCTTCACTTACGTGAAAAAAGATGTGTTTGTTATTCCTCAGGAAGCTACATTCGAGATACAAGATAAAGTATATGTCTATAAAGTGAATAAAGAGGGTAAGGCAGAGTCGGCACAGGTTATAGTGTTCCCGCAAAACAACGGAACAGAGTATGTTGTAGAAAGTGGCTTACAGCAAGGTGAAACGATTGTTGCCGAAGGAGCCGGACTGATTCAGGAAAATACGCAGGTGACGGCTGCTTCACCGGAAAAAGAGTAAGGAAAGGAGGGGATTATGAAACTGAAGACATTTATAGACCGTCCCATCTTGTCGTGTGTGATTTCTGTGCTCATCTTGATGCTGGGAATCATTGGACTGACTAATTTGCCGATGGAGCAGTATCCAGACATTGCTCCGCCTACCATTATGGTTTCGGCAACTTATACCGGAGCTAACGCGGAAACAGTTCAGAAGAGTGTGATTGCTCCATTGGAGGAAGCGATTAATGGTGTAGAGAATATGACTTATATGACGTCTACTGCTACCAATAACGGGTCGGCTTCCATTACCGTTTATTTTGCACAGGGAACCGATCCGGATATGGCGACCATCAATACGAAAAACAGGGTGTCGGAAGCTGAAGGACTTCTGCCTGCCGAAGTTACCAAGGTTGGTGTTACGGTCGAAAAGCGTCAGAACAGTATGGTCAAGATTCTGGCACTTTACAGTGAAGACGATAGTTATGACCAGAACTTTATCAATAATTATTTTAAGATAAACGTTGAGCCTCGGTTGTCGCGTATCACCGGTGTAGGTAACGTGAATGTGATGGGTGGAGATTATGCGATGCGTATCTGGATGAACCCGCAGGTCATGGCACAATATGGACTGGTGCCCAATGATGTGACCTCACTGCTGGATGAACAGAATATCGAGGCGGCTACCGGAACCTTGGGCGAAGATTCAGAAAACACTTTCCAATACACATTGAAGTATCGCGGACGTTATGAAACGGAAGAGGAGTTTGGCAACATGGTAATCAAGGCACTTCCATCGGGAGAAGTACTTCGCTTGAAAGATATTGCACGGATTGAACTGGGAGCACAGACTTACAGCTATAACAGCCAGATAGCAGGACATCCGGGAGCTACCTGTATGATTGCCCAGACAGCCGGATCGAATGCCAATGAAATAGTGAAAGAAGTAGATAAACTGGTAGAGGAAATTTCGAAGGACCTGCCGAAAGGTCTGGTACTTACTGACTTGATGAGTACGAAAGACTTTCTTGATGCTTCTATCCACGAAGTAGTAAAGACGCTTATAGAGGCCATCATCTTGGTGATTCTGGTTGTTTATTTCTTCTTGCAAAGTGTTCGTTCTACCATTATTCCGTCGATGTCTATCATCGTGTCCTTGGTGGGTACATTCGCCTTTCTCTATGTAGCTGGATTCAGCTTGAACTTGCTTACGCTTTTTGCGCTGGTACTGGTCATCGGTACGGTGGTCGATGATGCTATCGTCGTGGTAGAAGCGGTGCAGGCAAAGTTCGATGAAGGGTATCGTTCACCTTACAAGGCAACTCTGGCAGCGATGGACGGCATTTCAGCAGCTATCGTGACTACTTCGCTGGTTTTTATGGCCGTGTTCATTCCTACCTCTTTCATGGGAGGAACCAGTGGTATTTTCTATACCCAGTTCGGACTTACCATGGCGGTGGCTGTCGGTATATCTGCCATCAATGCCCTGACACTGAGTCCTGCTTTGTGTGCTCTGATCATGACACCGCACATGGATAAGCAGACGGGGAAAAAACTGAGTTTTTCAAGTCGTTTTCATCATGCTTTCGAAGCCTCTTTCAACCGCCTGGTGTTGAAATACAAAAATGGAGTTTCGTTTTTCCTGCATCGCCGATGGCTGGCATGGATCGCGTTGGTCGCAGCTTGTGTATTGCTGGTGTTCTTTCTTCGTACGACGAAGACAGGACTGGTACCCGATGAGGATATGGGAACTGTGTTTGTCAATGTAACTACCCCACCGGGAAGCAGTCTTGCCCAGACGAAAAAGGCGATGGAGCAGATAGATGAGCGTATCCGGGAAATTCCTCAAGTTAAGCTTTACAGTAATGTGAGCGGATATAGTATGATGGGAGGACAAGCCGCCTCGGGAGGTATGCTGATTATCAAGCTGAAGCATTGGGACGAACGTACCAATCCGGAAGATGATATCAATGCTGTGCTGGCTCAGATTTATGCACGTACGGCAGATATAAAGTCGGCTAAGCTCTTTGCTTTTGCACAGCCTACCATTCCCGGATATGGTATGGGTAGCGGTTTCGAACTTTATGTACAGGACCGTGCCGGAGGGGATGTGAATACCTTGCAGAAATATTGTCAGAATTTTATTGCGGCTTTAAACCAGCGTCCTGAAATATCGATGGCTTATACCACTTTCGATACCAAGTTCCCGCAGTACATGGTAGAAGTAGATGCGGCAAAATGTAAGCGGGCCGACATCAAGGTTTCCGATGTACTGAGTGTACTTTCGGGTTTCATTGGCGGTAACTATTCTTCCAACCTGAACCGCTTCTCGAAACTTTACCGTGTCATGATTCAGGCCGACAAGAATTACCGTCTGGATACAGAGTCATTGAACAACATGTTTGTACGTACAGGTAGCGGAGAGATGGCACCAGTAGGACAGTTTGTTACACTGACCAAAGTGTATGGAGCCGAAACGCTGACACGTTTCAATATGTATACGTCTATTCCGGTGAACGGAATGCCGGCCGACGGATACAGTACGGGAGATGCTATTCGGGCGATTGAGGAGGTTGCTGCACAGACACTTCCTACCGGATATGGTTATGAGTTCGGTGGTATTACACGTGAAGAGGATCAGAGTTCGAGCAATACGACCATTATTTTCATCATTTGTGTCTTGTTCGTTTACCTGATTCTGTGCGCTTTGTACGAGAGTCTGTTTATTCCGTTGGCAGTTATCTTGTCTGTTCCGTTCGGGTTAATGGGAAGTTTTCTCTTTGCCAAATGCTTCGGGCTGGACAACAATATCTACATGCAGACAGGATTGATCATGTTGATCGGTCTGCTTTCTAAGACGGCTATTTTGTTGACGGAATATGCTTCTACCCGTCGTAAGCAAGGAATGACTATCGCTCAGGCGGCTATTAACCCGGTCACTGGAGGCCAATACGGACTTGAATGTGGCGAGATTGAAGGTAGAGGAGGCTCAGGCTTCACTGACATCGGCACGGTTGGCTTATTTGCCTTCCGTACAGCTCGATCCGGAAGGCTCTTTAAGTAAGGTAAAGGGTGGACAAACCAGCAAGACGTATACTCTTGGAGGTTCGGCAAGCTGGGAAATCGATTTGTTTGGCAAGCTGACCAATGCCAAGCACAGTGAGCAGGCTGCACTGGAGCAGAGTGTCGCTTACCGTCAGGCAGTACAGACTCAGCTGATTGCTACGGTAGCCGAAAGCTATTATACGTTGTTGATGCTGGATGAGCAGATTGCTATTACATCCGAAACGATAACAAACTGGAAAGAATATATTCACAGCTTGCGCGTACTGATGAAATCAGGTCAGGCAGACCGTGCGGCAGTCAGTCAGGCAGAAGCTTCCCGTTTGGGAGCAGAGGCCTCCTTGCTCGATTTGAAGCAGCAGACAGTGGAAATGGAGAATACACTTTGTTCGCTGCTGGCATGGTCTTCTCAGTATATAGAACGCAGCTCACTCGATTGTCAGCGTTTCCCGCAGAAACTTTCGGTGGGTATACCGCTGGAATTGCTGTCACGCCGTCCCGATGTCATGCAGGCAGAAGCCGAGTTGAAACAGGCCTTTTACGGAGTCAATCAGGCAAGATCGAATTTCTATCCGAGTATCACCTTGAGCGGCTCAGCCGGCTGGACAAACAGTGCCGGAGCTGTTGTTTCCAATCCCGGTAACTGGTTGTTTCAGGCTATCGGTTCGCTTGTACAACCTATTTTCAACCGGGGTAAAAACATTGCTAATCTGAAAATATCGAAAGCACAGCGGGAAGAAGCATTGCTGCAATTCCAGCAAACGCTTCTCGATGCGGGCGGAGAAGTGAACAATGCTTTGAACCAATGGCAAAACGCCCGACAGAAGGTTGTGCTTGATGAACAGCAGGTTGAACATCTGTCGGTTGCCGTTCACGATACCCGTTTGCTGATGGAACATGGTACGACCAATTACCTGGAAGTGCTGACAGCGCAACAGTCGCTCTTGTCTTCTCGTCTGACAATGGTTTCCGATAGAAATTCGGAAATACAAGGTGTTATCAGCCTTTATCATGCGCTGGGTGGAGGAACAGGCAATTAATTTTTTCGCAACATATTCATATTTTTTGTTCCACCCTGTTCGTGAGGAATAGGGTGGAATTTTTTGTCCACTATACAAGAAGGATGAAATTGTTGATGTATGGTTGCTTTCATTAAACGATGTCAGTTAAGTGAATGACTTAGTACATAGATAGCCAAACATAATTTGCATGTAGACTTTTGGGAATACAAAAAAGCCAACTAATTCATGATTTGCACTATGAATTAGTTGGCTTTTTTTGTTTTTGATAGGATATCCTATTCGCTTAAGGCTGTATTGACGGTTGTTTCATAAAGCGGGAACGACCAGCAATAAGTTGTTTTATCGGATGGAGTAGCAACGACAGTCCAGCTTCCATCTGTTTGTGGGTGACGGTAGTTTTCTGCTCTTCGTGAAATATCATAACCACGAAGCCCTTCTGCCATGAATTCCCAACGACGTTCATTGTCGATGACCGTCCAAAGTGCTTCACCTGTTTCTGTATACGTTACAAGAGGATCCTGATCTGCCGGAATTGAGCGGGTACGAACCTCTTTTACATATTTTAGGGCCATTGGTTCATTGTCTTTGTTGTAGTAGCATTCTGCAAGGTTCAGCAAAATTTCTGCATAACGGAATACCGGAATCCACTCATATCGGGTCGAGCGTTCGTTGTATTTTTCACAATACATATAGCCGCGTTCATCTGTATAGAGAAAGTTTGTACGAGCGTCACCTTTGATACCATAAGTGGTTGCAATGCCATTGATGTTGTTGACAACGGTAATCTGTCCTGCTTCATGATAAAAATATCCAACCGGATGGGTCTGGCTGTTCGATTTATCACTTTCACTCATCGGGATTGAGAAGATGTTTTCAGCTGTCAGTGCATAAGGCGCGTCGAACATGGTAGCGATTGAAGGAATCAATGAAAATCCAGTGATGGCATCTCCTTCAGCAATGGCGGCATCCCAATTCTCCATACACATATATACTCGCATTCGGAGAGCATGTGCCGATGCCTGTGATGCTTTGGTTGACGAAAAACCACTCGATTCATAGTTCGCAGGCAATGCGTCAATCTCTTCGGTGTCGGCCAGTATCTGTTTGAATACTTCCGAAATAGTCGATGCCGGACATGCATTGTGTCCTGCACCCGTCACAGCTTCGATTCTTAAAGGCACATTCGATGCATTGGGATCGGTTTTATAGGGCAAGCCATATAGCTGGCTCAGGTAATAATAGGAAATTGCCCGGACAAATTTACATTCCTGAATATAGCGGCGGGCTGTTTCTGCATCGCACGGTAACGAATTCGCATAAGTCTTCTCGATACCATCGATAAGCGTGTTTGCATAATTAATGGCCAGATATGCGTTACGGAATAAGGCATCGTTTTCGATACTTGATGCATTTACCGCATGGCTGTAAGTATCACGCATGGTATAACCGTTGTTTCCATAATTAATCATATCATCCGAACGGTTATCGCCGGCTAATGTAGCAAAGCCTCCCAGAAAATAACCATCACTTACGTCATCGCTGCCTTTCAGAGCTGTATATACTCCTTCCACTGCTGCTTCAAGTCGTGTGGCACTTCCAAAGATGGATGCTTCTGTAACTTTCAGATCGGGGGTCTTATTGATAAAGTCCTCGCTGCACGCGGTTGCAAAGCCCATTGTAACCGCTGCTGCTATATAGTAGATATATTTTTTCATATTGTTGGAACATTAAATTTTTAGAATGATAAGTTAACACCAAAAGAATAGGTTCTTGTCAATGGAGCCGTATTTTTATCGATTCCGGAAATGGTATTCGAGCTATCAGCACGAGAGTTGATTTCTGGGTCCATACCGCTATATCCTGTTATGCAGAACAGGTTTGTTGCTGTAGCATAAAGACGGAGCTGCGAGATACCGATTTTTTTAGACCAGTTCTTTGTATTGAAAGTATAGCCAATCACAAGGTTTTTCAAACGGAGGTAATCACCATTCTCGATAAAGTCGCTGATAGGATTAGCCGAACCGTTCGAATAGTTATCATTCACTTCCGGTTTTGCGTAATCGGATACATCTCCCGGCTGTCTCCAGATTGTTTTATAAACATCGGTAGAGTTATTCCAGAAACGCATATCCGACATGGTTGCTTTCATACCGTTATAAATTTTGTTGCCACCGGAAAACTGGAAGAAGAGTGTGGCATCCCAGCCTTTCCAGCTAAAGTTGTTTGTCCATCCACCATAGTACGTCGGTTTGGTATTACCCATGATATGTGGGTTCCAGTCGTCAATATCCAATGCTTCACCTGTGGTCCGGTCATAAACTGATGCTCCTTGTCCATAAGTGTAAACCAGTAAAGCCTCACGGGTAGCATTGCCGTTCGCATCGTCGAGCAATACGACACGACGTCCTGTTTCCGGATCAACGCCTGCCGTTGGATAAACATAGAGTTGTGCCATAGACAGACCTTCTGTTGTGATGTTGTTGGCTCCTGTACCGTCTTCTATGATATCACTTTCCAATTCGAGTACTTTATTCTTTACAAAGGTAAAGTTTACACTGCTATCCCAGGAGAATCCATTGATGTGCAAGATGTTGCCACCCAGCGAGAACTCCAGACCCTGATTCTGAGCTTTACCGAGGTTGGTGGTAATAGCGAAATCTGGAATACCGGTTGAGTAGGCCTGACTGGAGTTTAGAATCAGGTTCTTTGATTTTGACCGGAAGTATGTAACTTCAAAATTGAATCGGTTGGCTATTTGTCCGGTAATACCGATATCTGTCTTCGCTGTCTGTTCCCAGCCCAGATTTGCGTCTGCGATGGAAGTCGGATAATATGCACCTACACCGTTATAGTAAGTCGAGCTGTAAGTTGACAAGGAAGCATAAGCATCTACATTGGTATTACCAACGATACCATAGCTGGCCTTCAGACGTAAGTCGGAGATGGCACTCTGTAGAGGTTTGAAGAAGTTTTCGTCAGAAATACGCCATGACGCTGAAACTCCCCAAAAGTTACCCCATTTATTGCCTAAGGCAGAAAGACCATCCCGACGGAAGCTTCCTTCCAAGTAATAGCGATAATTCCAGTTGTAGCTCAGACGGCCAAGATAAGAAATCATAGACCGTTCTTCACGTTTGTTGGTTGAGGCATCACTCGAATAAGTCAGATAAGGAGCTTCCTCGAAAATCATTTCTTTATCAGCAAGAGTTGAGGCATCGTAGTAGCGGCGTTTGTACTGCATTTCCTGTGCCTCCATACCAATTGTGGCAGCGAAGTGATGATTTTTGGCCAAATCGAACTGATAATTAGCTGTGTTGGTCCATGTCCAGGTCTTGCGGGTCGTTGCATAGGCGTAAAGGTTTCCTCCTGAGGCGTAACCATCACCACCGTTTGGCGAATACATCGTTGTTGAGTTGGTAATGAACCAGTCAACTCCGTATTGTGAACGGATATTCAATCCTTTGATCGGGTGTAAATCCAGAAAGCCACTGGCGATGATACGGTTGTTCTCCATGCGGCTGGCCTGTTCGTCTATATAAGACATCGGGTTGTAGTAAGTACAACCGATTTTGTTGTTTCCGTAGCCAAGGTAGTTTCCATTATCCATATAAGGAGTACCGTCTTCGTTGTATGCCGGAATGTTTGGAGGCAAGATAGCTGCCATACGTGAGAAACCGTTGATAGAGTAGGCTCCTGTACCATAACCGGAGTCGACGTTCTTTTGCTGGGTATTTGAGTAACTGCCGTTGAATCCTCCACTCAGCCAGTCGGTCGGATTGAAGTTGGTGTTGGCTTTGAATGAATAACGTTTGAATTCATCGCCCACTGTAATACCGTCTTGGTTCATAATGCCCGTACTAATATAGTAGTTTGCGGTATCATTACCTCCCGATACATTTAAATCGTGGTTCATGATACTTCCTGTCTGGAAAAGCAAGTCACTCCAATCGGTGCTGACTACATCTCCGTTGCTGTCGTACATTAATCCATAGGCATATTTGTCGTAGAATCCTTTGTCGCTTTGACGAGAAGCCGTATTGGAAACTGCGAGATTCTTTAATTCGACGTATTGTTCTGCGTTCATTGCCTCGATCATGTTGGTCGGTGTCGTGACTGTATAGCTACCGTTGTAGGATATTTTTGCTTTTCCTTTTTGACCGGAGTTGGTCGTAATCATGATGACACCGTTGGCTGCTCGTGAACCGTAAAGGGCTGTTGCAGCCGCATCTTTTAAAATCTCAATCGATTTAATGTCGGCAGAGTTGATATCGGCCAGAGGGTTCTGACGGGTGCTTGATGTTCCATCCATCGATATAATCATACCGTCGACTACATACAATGGGGTTGTACTGTTTGAAATGGAGGAAACACCACGGATATTGATGACAGGAGATACACCAACAGATCCGGAAGGTGAGGAAATCATTACACCTGAGGCACGTCCTTGTAGCATTTCGTCGACCGAAGGGCCAGGCAAGTTCTTGATAGCTTCTCCTCTTACCGATGAAACAGCGCCTGTCAAGTTTTTAGAAGAGGTAGTACCATAGGCAATGACTACAACTTCGTCCAGATTTTGGCTGTCCGATTTCAATGTGATTTTTAAATTAGGTTTGATTCCTACTGTTTGGGAAACCATACCAACGTATGACACTTTGATTTGTCCGGAACCTTCTGGGGCTGTTAATGTAAAGCTACCATCGACATCTGTAATGGTTCCTCTGTTGGTTCCAACCACGAGGATCGAGGCACCAATTACTGGTTCACCATTCTCATCCAAAACTTTTCCTTTAAAAGGAGTCTGTGCCATGGCTAAAGTTGAGCATAAAGCTAAACCAATACCTAAGGGAATTACCTTTCTCATAATGAAAACTGTTTTATGCGTTTTATATTACGCGTGTTTGTTAATTTAAAATAAAATATTATTGCAACAATCTTTGCTGCAAATATATGTATTTTTGATTTATAAAACCAGATAAAACAAGAAATTTGTTTTAAAAATATCTTTTATGATATCTATATGTTTCTTATTTTGTGATATAGCTAACATAATGAGATTAGACTTTTGGCTATATATTGTATCTTTATTATAAAATATAGTTAATAATAGGTGTCATTTATCTGCTTTCGTTTAAGGAATTTCTATGTTTATTATGAAAATATCTGTATTTATTGTGAAATAGTTATATTGCGTTCTGGTGCCTATGAATAATTTTATTATATCACCAGAACGGAGTTGTAGGACCTCGCAAAGAGGAAAAAAGTGAATGAAATAGATGGAGAGAATTGTAGAATAGATGTTGTTTGTAGGTTGTATTTAATCTACCCAAAGCATGTCACTCATGATGCCGTCGGAAATAAATACTCCTTTTCCTGTAAGTTTCAATACGCCGTTGCTAAGTTCCAGTGTGCCTTGCGACAAATGTGGCTGTGCCATGCGAAGGCAGTAGTTGTACAGTTTGGTACCGAACTGCTCTTTCAGTACATCGAGCTGCATACCCCACATGGTACGGATGGTTGTAATGACAAAATCGTTGTAGCGGGTATGTAAATCGAGCTCTTCTACCTCAAAATACGTTTCTCCGTTGTTTACTTGTTCAATGTAGCGATCCAGTGAAGAAACATTCCATTGCCGGGAGATTCCGTTGTACGAATGAGCCGAAGGTCCGCATCCCAGATATTTCTTCCCGGTCCAGTAACTCGAATTATGGCGGGAGTACATTCCCGGCAGGCAGAAGTTAGAAATCTCGTAATGCTGGTACCCGTAGTCTTTCAGCTTGTGGATAAGCTGAGTAAAGAGCGAAACACTCAAATCCTCATCTGCTTCTTCCACCCGATGCTGCTCACGCAGTTTCCAGAGAACGGTACCTTCCTCGTAAATCAGGTGATAGGCCGATATGTGTTCCGGTTTCATGCTGACAGCCTGCCGTAAGTCTGCCTCCCATGTTTGCAGCGTTTCTCCCGGCAATCCATACATCAGGTCTATACTGATATTGGTGAATCCGGCTTTCCGGCAGCGTTCGAAGGCCTCGACAGCCTGCTGTGACGTGTGCCGTCTGTGAAGCAGACGCAGAATATTTTCCTGAAATGTCTGGATACCCATGCTCAGGCGGTTGAACGGAAAGGTGCGCAGCATGTTCACGTATTCGTCTGTCAGGTCATCGGGATTGGCTTCGATGGTGATTTCTGCCTCCGGGGAAATATCGTACAAACGGTGGAGTGTCTGGAAAATCTGTTCAAAGTCTTTGTCTTCGAGTTGCGACGGCGTACCTCCTCCCAGGTAGATTGTTTCAATCCTTTCTCCTTGCAAATAATCCTTTCTCTGATCCAGTTCACGGCAAAGTGCGGCGACATAAGCGTTTTTTTTCTCGCTTTGTGTCGTTGAGTAGAAGTCGCAGTAGATACAGCGACGTTTGCAAAAAGGAATATGAAGATAAATGCCTGCCATGGGGTTCTGTAGTTTTTTCGAGTGCAAAAATAATGAGAACTTACCAATTTCGGGGCGTTCGGTCTAAATTTAAAGCTGAAAAATGAAGAGAATTTCGATAGCTTTTACCTCGTTACGTTCGTGCAAAGATCTCATCACGTATGTGATAATATCTCATCACGAATGTGATGAGGTCTTTATACATACGTGCCGAGGTTACTTTCCGCTCTTGTTTCAGATTACCGGAAACAGAGTCTGGAGAATATCTTTTTGTTACAAGTTATAAGATTGCAAAGTGTCAGAAAAATGAATTATTTTATATCTATGTGAGAAATATGCAGAAAAAAAGTTGTTAATGCGTTAAATATATTTTATATTTGCAAATCACACAAAAAATAAACTTGTTCCTGAAAGTCTAAAATGTAAAAAATATGAATTGTTGTAAGTTGGTAAATCTTTTGGCCGTGCTGAGTGCAGGAACTTTGCATGCGGAGTCTGCTTTTGCCGCGGAGGCTCCTGGCTGGGAAAAGGAAGTCGTGCAGCAGGCAAATCAACAGAAAAATGTCGTTACCGGAACGGTTCTTGATGAAAACGGATTTTCTGTACCAGGAGCTTCGGTTATAGTAGTAGGAACTACAGATGGTACAGTAACCGATATGGATGGAGTCTATTCACTTTCGCTATCGCGGAAGAAGGCTGTCTTGCGTTTTTCTTTTATCGGCTTGAAGTCGGTCGATGTGGAGTATACGGGACAGAAAACACTGAACGTTGTTCTGAAATCGGATAATCAGGTATTGGATGATGTCGTTGTCATCGGATATGGTAGCAAGAACCGCAAGAGTCTTACCAGTTCTATTTCGTCTGTCAAGAAAGAGGACCTGAATAAATTGTCGAAGACTTCTTCTACCGTTCAGGATATGTTGGGCGGAACGATAAAGGGTGTATTGGTAACTCAGAACAGTGGTGAGCCGGGAGCTACGATGACGGTCAACGTACGTGGTATTACCTCGCCGTATCCTATCGCTACTTCGCTGACGGCAAACAATGCTCCGCTTTATGTAATAGACGGAGTTCCGATGTTTGTGGACAGTAATGCGCTGAATCCGCTGATGAATATTGCACCGAACGATATCGAGAGTATCGACGTACTGAAGGATGCTTCTGCTACGGCTATCTACGGTTCTCGTGGTGCGAATGGTGTAATTATCGTTACGACTAAAAACGGACGGAAAGGAGAAAAGGCAACGGTAGAAGCCGGATATACGCTGAGCATTGCCAATCCGGTAAAGATGTTCAAGCCGCTGAACAATCAGGAGTTTCGCTCGTTGCAGGAAGAGATTCTGCGGAATACGATGGATGCGTACAATTATGACATGGCGAATTTTACCATGACTACGCAATACAGTATGATGTACGACCCGACGATGCTGATGGCTTACGGAAACTTTGATGTCGACTGGAATACGTTGATGTATACAAAGTTTTTGGGGTTGAACGAAAGTGCGTTTGGCAAGGAGAACATTAACTGGGAGGACGAGACAAGAAACAAAAATGCCATAACCAACCAGTATAATGTTTCTGTACGAGGCGGTTCCGAAAAGACGGACTATTCGTTTGCGTTCAATGCTATCGATCAGGAAGGATTGTATAAGAACGATAATTTGGGAACATATAGCGGACGTTTGTCGGTCAATACGGAGATAACCAAGCGTATACGCATGGGAGCATTGCTGAGCTATTCATACTCCAAGCGTACCAGCCCTAGTCAGGAAAGCATCATGATGCCCGATACGCACCCCTGGCTGGTTCGTCCGGACCTGCCGATTTACGATGAAAACGGCGACTATACTCGTCTGGATAAAAGTGCAGCTTATTTCACACCTGCCGGCAGTGTAAGCGGACCTAATCCGGTTGCCTTGCTGAACCGTAAGGCTGAATATGAGAGCGACCAGTTTATGGGTAATGTTTATGTGGATGTCGAGCTGCTGCGTAACCTGAAGTTTCATTCCGATTTTACCTTAGCTTCTTATAATTACGACAATAGTTATTTCTCGCCGAGTTATTTGCAGGAAATCTGGGTGGGCAGTCCTTACTATGCACAGCTTACGACTGCACGGTCGAAGTATGTAAGTACATCCATCAATTTCCGTCTGGATTATAATTACCATACAGGTAAGCATTTGTTTGGTGCCATGGCGGGTTATGGAGCCGACCGTACACGCAGTACCGGCGGTACGAATATGTATCAAGGTTTCCCGAACGATGATAACCTGGATAATGTAGGTTCGGCACAGTCTGTCCTGATGTATTCGGATTATGTCGTGAAAAGTGGACTGAACTCTATTTACGGCCGATTGTCGTACGATTATGACTCTCGTTACTTGCTGGAAGTAAGTATGCGTGCCGATGCTTCTTCGAAGTTCGGACCGGGCAATCAGTGGGGTGTTTTCCCGGCTGTTTCTACCGGATGGGTCATCAGTCGTGAAGCATTCATGGAAAAGGCTCCGTGGGTAAATAATCTGAAAATGCGTTTAAGCTGGGGACAGACCGGTTCTACCAACGTATCCGACTTCTCGTTCCGTCAGTTCTATACATCCAGCCAGTATGGCGAAAACTCTTCGGTCAAGTTGCAGGACTTGCTGCCTAACCGGGGTATTCACTGGGAAAAGACAAACGAAGTGAATTTCGGTCTGGACTTTTCTTTCTTCGACGATCGTCTGTACGGAAGCTTGGATGCCTATTACCGTTATACCAACGGTGCACTGGCACCTGCTCCTCATGTACTGGAGTCGGGTATGACAAGTTATTATGACAATATCATCGATGTATCGAACCGTGGTGTAGAAGTTGCCATAGGAGGTTATCCGGTACGCGGAAAGAATTTCTCATGGAGTTCGGATTTGAATATTTCGGTCAACCGGAACCGCATCGAGTCATTGAACAATGCTCAGATCAATTCATACATGCAGGATGCCTTTATTGTAGGTCGTCCGGCTGGTACGGTAAAAGGGTATGTAGTCGACCATATCGTACAGAATATGGATGAAGTGAACCAGTTGAACGCCAAGGCAATGGAGAACGGATACGCTGAATATCAGTCGGGTACCGGAGTCGGAGATTTCCTGATGAAGGATATCGATGGTAATGGTGTCATCACATCCGATGACCGGGACGTGATTGCTACTCCCGAAGCCAAATTCTTCGGTGGATGGACCAATACGTTTACGTACAAGAATTTCTCGCTGTCGTTCCTGATGCAATTCTCTTATGGAGGTCAGGCGGTATACAGTAATTTAGGAGAGGAAATGAGTGGTGTGCTGGGACAGAGCGTTGGTCGCGAACTCTACGGAAATACCTGGACACCGGAACGTACGGATGCGAAATATGCCCGTCTGGTAGCAGGTTCGATGAGCTATAATTATCAGGTAAACGACCGTTTCGTATTCGATACATCTTATCTGAGAATGAAGAATGTGACATTTTCGTATTCACTCCCGAAAGAGTGGATCAATAAATGCTATTTAAGCAATGCTTCTGTGTTTGTAACGGCTACCAACTTGTTTACGGTGACTAAATGGCCGGGACTCGATCCGGAAACGGTTTCTACCGGTATCACGAGTATGGGAACGAACAGTGACCCGTATCCGTTGAGCCGTTCATTCTCACTGGGTGTTAAACTGCAATTCTAAAAAGGACTGGTTATGAAAAAATATATAAAATACTGTTTGATGGCAGGTATGTTTTCGTTTACATTCGCTTCGTGCAGCCTGCTGGGACCGATAGACGACATTCATCCCGAAAACGTTCTGGATGATGAAACTGTAATTACCGATGCACGGTCGGCTGCCATTGCCGTGAATGGTATCTATGATGGATGGCGGTCGAAGAGTTCTATTTATAACGCAATGTTCCTGCGTACTGGAGTTTTGCAGAGCTCTACCGTGAGCGGGGCGAGAAGCTTTATGAACGGAGATATACAAGATAATAACGTGATTGTAGAGGAAACATATATCTACCTGTATTATATTATCAATCAGGCAAACTCTGTTTTGAAGGCTTTGGATAAGGACGTAAAGGGACTTTCGGCCGAAGATAACCTGAATTATCAGAAGGAAGCAAAGTTCAACCGTGCCATGGCCAACTTTATGCTGCTGCGTCTGTATGGAGAATTCTGGAATCTGGATTCTCAGTACGGTATCGTGCTGAACGATGAACCGGTGCGCGATAATGTGTCCAAGAAGCGTTCTACGGTCCGTGAGTGTTATACTGCTATCTTGAACGACCTGACCGAAGCTGAAACGTTGCCGGTGAAACTGACTTCTTCCGGTACGCATGCCATGTATTATGGCAACGGATTGTCGGCCGAGGCGCTGAAAGCAAAAGTCTTGTTGTCGATGGGTGATTTCGATATGGCTTACCAGACAGCAGACGAGGTGATAACCAAATGTAAAGATCAGGGTATTGTTCTGGAACCTGTATATGGAGATATTTTCAGCAGCTTCCAGAGTACGGACTTGCTGTTCTATCCGTATACGATGAATACCCAGCAAACCGTGGCAGGATACCGCTACGACTGGAGTGCCGGAGCAGGCAGCACGCTGAAGAAAATAGCTGCTCTCTATCCGGAAGATACTCGTTACAAATGGGCATTTGATGCTGAACACATGGTCTCATCTTATCGGATGAACAAGTATCAGATGGATGATAACGTCGATAAGGTACCGGGCAATTCTTTGTATATGCTTCGTTTGTCGGAAATGTATCTGGTAAAGGCTGAGGCTGCCGTCCGTAAGACGACTCCTGATTTGGGAGCTGCCCGTGAAGCGCTTCGTCCGATAACCGATCGTGCAGGATTTGCTGCCGATTTTGTGGATAAGATTGCTGACAAGGATATGCTTATGGCTGTCTTCTATCAGAAGTATCTGGAGCTGTTCGGCGAGAACTTCGAAGACTGGTTCGATATGGTCCGCTATAATAAACTCGACGGAGTGGATTGGGTAGCCATGGGATATGTCAGCGCATGGACGAAATTGATTCTTCCCATACCTCGTGCTGCTATTGCAGGAAATGATTTGTTAGTCCAAAACCCTTAAATGAAAATACATAGTTATGAAGAAAATTTTTTTAGTAGGCATGGTGGCGGGCCTGTTGGCTTCCTGCCATACAAAGACAGACGGGTATACAATAGGAGGCACGCTGACCGGAGATGCTGCTTCGGGTAAAGCTTATCTGGAGCGTTCGGAATATCAGGCAGAGCCGACTGTTGTCGACAGTACGATGGTAGAAAATGGAAGTTTTACTTTCTCAGGAAAAGTAGAACGTCCGGGTTTGTATTATGTCGTGATTGATCTGAATAAACCGGGTGAGGAACCTGATTATCAGAATAAGATGTTCCGTACGATGCTGTATCTGGAAAATTCGGATATCACGTACAAAGGGGATGTCGCAACATTACCCGGATTCTATTATGCACCCGACCGTAAGAATGAATCTCCGCAGATAACGGGGTCTTCTGTACACGATCTGTTCACGAAGATGAATCAGGAAATGAAGACATATTCTGATACCTTGAATGTGCTTGCAGAACGTTATGCGGATGAATACTTGGTTCCTGAATCGGAAGGAAAGGAAGTGGCTGCCATCGGAATGGACATAGCTCGTGAAGAAATGAAGTGGAAAGATAAGTTGCTTGCTTTCCAGTTGCAGTTCATCAAAGACCATGCCGACTCTCCGGTTGCCATGGATCAGGCGATGTATTATCTTTCGGGCATGGAATATTTGCCGGATGTAACCGAGATTGACCAGTTGCAGGCTTTGTTTGAGAAGTATTGGGCTGGAACTCCTGAGTTGAAGCTCTTTGAACAGGCTGCATCGGCAGCGCGTCCGCTGGCAGTAGGACAGAAATACAAGGATATTGATGTCATCGACCGTAATGGCAAGACTGTCAAGCTGTCTTCGATGATTCCTGAAAATGAATATGTCATGCTGGAATTCTGGGCCAGCTGGTGTGGTCCTTGCCGTGGAGAAATACCTCATTTGCGCAAAATACACGATAAGTACAAGGATTTCGCCATTGTAAGCATTTCGCTCGATGAGAAGGAAAAGGAATGGCAAAAGGCCATGAAGGAAGAAAACATGAGCTGGACGCAAGGACGGCTGGATGGAGGCATTTACGGCGAAGGTGCCAAAACTTATAACATTCAGGCTATTCCGATGTGTCTGATTCTGGATAAAGAAGGACGGTTTTATAAAACGAATATGAGAGGCGCGTACCTGGATGTCTTTCTGGACGACTTGTATAAAACGGAATAATTAAGAAATCGGATAGATAGAATGTCCCTCGACAACTAATTTTTAGTATGTGTCGAGGGACATTTTTTGTTAGTTCGCTGGAAACCGTTATCTTTGCATCCGCAAATAATGAGCAAATGGATAAAGAGTTACGATATAATGACTTCGCTGGCTTTTTGACGCGGAAGTTTCCCTTTAAGGTACAGAAACTGTCGGTCAACGCAGGTTTTACCTGTCCCAACCGGGATGGCTCGAAAGGTTATGGCGGATGTACGTATTGTAACAATCAGACGTTTAATCCCGAATATTGCCGTACGGAGAAAACAGTCAGTGTCCAGCTGGAGGAAGGCAAGCAATTCTTTGCCCGTAAATATCCGCAGATGAAGTATCTGGCCTATTTTCAGGCGTATACCAATACGTATGGAGAACTGGAACAGCTGAAGCGGATGTACGAAGAGGCACTGGCAGTAGAAGATGTGGTTGGACTCGTCATCGGTACCCGTCCGGACTGTATGCCCGATACGCTGCTGGATTATCTGGAAGAACTGAACCGGCAGACGTTTTTGCTGGTGGAGTATGGCATAGAAAGTACCGACGATGCAACGCTGGCAAGGATTAACCGGGGACATACATTTGCTTGTACTGAAGATGCTGTGCGGCGGACAGCCGGAAGAGGTATCCTGACAGGAGGTCATGTGATATTGGGACTTCCGGGAGAAGATTCCGAAAAGCTGATTCAGCAGGCCGAAACCTTGTCGCAGTTGCCGCTGACAACCCTGAAGATGCATCAGTTGCAGTTGATAAAGGGGACACGTATGGCACACGAATTCGCATTACATCCCGAAGCATTTCATCTGTATGCGGTCGATGAGTACATTGATTTAGTCATCGATTATATCGAACATCTTCGGGCAGATCTGGTTCTGGAGCGGTTCGTGTCGCAGTCGCCGAAGGAATTGCTGATTGCGCCCGACTGGGGACTGAAGAATCACGAGTTTACGGCTCGACTGAAGCGCAGGATGGAAGAGCGGGACGCATGGCAGGGAAAACAATTGAAGTAAAAAATATATAGTATATAACTAATTCGGATAACAAAAATGGAAATTAAAGGAAAAGTACATTATGTGGGTGTGAACGACCGTTCGAAAGCGTTGTTCGAGAACCTTTGGCCGTTACCTTATGGAGTATCTTATAACTCATACCTGATTGCCGACGATGAAATGGTGGCACTGGTAGATACGGTGGATGTAGCCTTTTTCGAGGTGTATTTGAAGAAGATTCGTGCCGTTATCGGCGATCGTAAGATCAATTATTTGATTATTAATCACATGGAACCCGATCATTCTGGTTCTATCGCACTCATTAAGCAGTATTATCCTGACATTGTATTGGTAGGAAACAAGAAGACTTTCGATATGGTGGAAGGTTATTACGGTGTAGGAGGTGATCGTTACGTGGTAGGTGACGGCGATTTCCTGAAGCTGGGACATCATAACCTGCGTTTCTATTTGGTTCCGATGGTACACTGGCCTGAAACAATGGTTACTTTCGACGAAACGGATGGTATCTTGTTCTCGGGTGACGCTTTCGGATGCTTTGGTGCACTGAATGGTGGCTGTATCGATAAGAATATCAATACCGATATTTACTGGAATGAAATGCGCCGTTACTATGCCAATATCGTAGGTAAGTTCGGCAATCCGGTACAGAGAGCATTGCAGAAATGTGGTGGTCTGCCTATCAAGATGATTTGTCCTACTCACGGACCGGTATGGGAGGAAAAGATTCCTCAGGTGATCGATATGTACGATAAGATGAGCCGCTACGAAGGTGAGGAAGGTGTGGTTATCGCTTATGGTACCATGTATGGCAATACAGAGGAGCTGGCCGAAACCATCGCAGAAGAGTTGAGCGCTCAGGGTATCAAGAATATTGTGATGCACAATGTTTCGAAGACTCATCATTCATTTATTCTGTCGGATATCTTCAAGTACAAGGGTCTGATTGTGGGATGTACTACTTATAACATGCACTTGTATCCTGAAATGGAGGCATTGCTGAGCAAGGTAGCTGCCCGCGAAATGAAGAATCGTGTGATGGGATATTTCGGCTCATTTACATGGGCAAGTGCAGCTGTCAAGAAATTGGGCGAATATGCTGAAAAACTGAAATTCGAAGTTATCGGCAATCCGGTGGAAATGAAGCAAAGCATGAAGGAAGATACTTTCCGTCAGGCTAAGGAACTGGCTAAGGCTATGGCCGACCGCTTGAAAGCTGACCGTTGATTGTTTTTCAGAAGGTTCTGACAGACTTGTGTTGTCAAAACCAATAGTATACAGATTATAGTATAAACACATAAAAGAGCCGCATCGAACTCTGCTTTTCGGAGTTACGATGCGGTTCTTCTTTATTTGTATTGTTATTCTCTGATTCCATTGTGCATTTGTACACTATCGGAAAAACTTGCGATGAATAATCGTGATGAAAAGATGCAATTGTGTTTCAAAAAGCACTATATTTGCGACTATGATACAGAAATTATACTCCAAAAATAATGATCCCGATGTGCTACAGCACATTGTGGACATTCTGAATGATGGCGGGATAATTATTTATCCTACCGATACCATGTATGCTATGGGTTGTCATGCGCTGAAAGAGCGTCCTATCGAGCGGATATGTAAGTTCAAGAACATCGATCCGCGTAAAAACAATCTTTCCATTATTTGTTACGACTTGAGCAATATCAGCGAATATGCACGGGTAAGCAATGCCACTTTCAAGTTGATGAAGCGTAACTTGCCGGGCCCATTTACGTTTGTACTGAATGCCGACAGTCGTTTGCCCAAAATATTCCGTAACCGAAAGGAAGTAGGTATCCGTGTACCCGATAATAATATTATCCGTGAGATTTGTCATTTGCTCGATGCACCGATCTTGACAACTACTTTGCCGTTACGTCCCAATGAAGATATAGAATATGTTACCGATCCGGAGCTGATAGATGAAAAATTTGGTGAGGACGTCGATTTAATAATAGACGGAGGTATAGGAGGAATTGAACCTTCTACCGTTGTAAATTGTTGTGAAGATGTACCTGAAATTATCCGGCAGGGTAAGGGTATACTGGAAGAATAAATATTTATCATTAAAAAACAAACAAGTATGTTATTATCATTTTTATTGAACGCAACTTTCCTTAGTGCTGGTTCTCAGCATATAGACGTAGAACAGTTGCTGACTAAATTGCTTGACTGGGGAATCGAGGTTGGGAAAGACCTGTTGGGGGCAATTATCATTTACATTGTCGGACGTTTTATCATTAAGCAGATCGGACGTTTACTTTCTCGTATTCTGGAAAAGAGAAAGCTGGAGATCAGTGTTCAGACTTTCTTGAAGAGTCTGGTTAGTATATTGCTGAACCTGATACTGGCCTTTGCTATAGTAAGCCGGTTGGGTGTGGAAACAACCAGTTTTGCTGCTTTGCTGGCTTCTGCCGGTGTTGCCATCGGTATGGCATTGTCTGGAAATCTTTCTAACTTCGCAGGTGGACTGATTATTTTGGTATTCAAGCCTTTTAAGGTAGGCGATTACATAGAAAGTCCGAATGCAAGCGGAACAGTACGTGAAATTCAGATTTTCCATACGATTCTGGTTACAGTTGACAATAAGGTTATTTATGTACCTAACGGTTCGTTGAGCAGCAATGCCATTACGAATTATAACAAGCAGGAAACCCGTCGTGCAGAATGGGTGTTCGGGGTAGAATACGGAGAAGATTTTGAAAAGGTAAGAGAGGTTTTGCAGCGTATCATCGATGCAGATGACCGTATCTTGAAAGACCCGGCTCCGATGATTGTCTTGGGAGCTCTTTCGGCAAGCAGTGTAGACATCAAGGTGCGTGTATGGACGAAGTCGGCCGATTACTGGAATGTTTATTTCGACATGAACAAGATAGTGTACGATACATTCAATAAGGAGGGTATCGGATTCCCGTTCCCACAGCTCACTGTTCATCAGGCAAAGGACTGATTTAAGTTGAATTTCTAAATAGAAAAGCATTTTCCGTTCCCTGTATAGAGGGTTGGAAAATGCTTTTTTTGTTGGAAGAAAGTTATTTGCAATATCGTTGTATCAGCTGTCGTACTTCGTCTTTCTCTGAGGGAAAATCCATTGTATCGATAATAATCTGCTGGTTATGGCAGTCGTATATATGAGGTGCCATGACTTGCAGGAATTTCATTCGTTCGCTGTCGAAGTCACATATCGAAAGCAGTTTGACGCATTGCTTGCAGGTAATGCTTCGGCTGTTCAATCCTGTTTCCAGGGTTTTCAACTGCTCGGACGATGGAAAAGCGTTTTTAACTCTGTCATACAGTGTATTGATTTCGGCATCGGTATACAGGCGATTGTTGTAATGTTTTTTGTTTAATATGCTTCGGGCTTTCTCTTCTCCTGAAATGAAAGTCATGGAATTGATAATGCGGTCTACATTCTGCCGGTCAATGATCGTCGGTTCCAAAATAGCTAATGCCTCCAGTCGATCATCGTCTGAATTGAATATTTTCATTAGCTGTACAATTTCATCGCAGGTAAAGTCAGACTGGCGGACAGCAGCTCGAAGTACGTCCAGACGTCCGTCTTTGAAAGGCTTTTCCTTCACCCGTTGATATAATTCACGGAACCAGGCCTGATCGTCTGTAGGATAAGGCAATGAAGGATTGCTTCCTGCAGGGGCTGGCGGGCAGACTGCTATAGGTGGATAGCCGGGAGACGGATAATTACCATCGTACGTATCGAATGAAACAACTTTGTCATTCCGAAAATCGAGTAGAATAACTGTTTGTGCTCCACTGAAATGCGTTTTATGAAATTCCCATTGTTCTATTCCATTGCTGGAACGTCTGAACTCGGGATTTCCTAATATAGCGACGACTTCACGTTTCGTCATACCTGTATGTAGGTTCTCCATCAGTTGGGCACGTTGTCCGGCGGTATCGTAAAGTCCGCAACTGGTCATTGCTACCAGTATGGCTACCATAGTGATTATTTTCATTAAGTTCTTCATATTCCTTATTCTTTTTTGGTTGATGTTGCAAAAATAGGTAATAAAATAAGGATAGAAGAATAGAAAATCCTATAAATATGCAGGTAAATTCCTATATCGAATAGGGATTTTCCTATGGTAAATAGGTATATGGTTGGTACTGTACGGTTGGAAGGTTAACTAAACATTATCGTAGATAGTTGTTTTTAAGAAGCATGTGTCTAGTCAATAAATTACAAACTCATTTTGGTGAATTACTTATAATTGATTATATATCAGAATTGTAAGAGGAAACTTATGTCCTTTCGGAAATACTCATATTCCTTGTATTGTTATGATTCCGGAATAATTTGAAAAATAAAATAATTGTTATATTTACAATTTTGTTGCAATATTAGATAAAGTTTCTATCTTTGCAAGAGTTTCATAAATCATTGATATATGAACTTACAGACTAACTTACTATTCATTTTATTATTACTGCTTTCAGTGGTTGCTCAATGTATCTTTGGCAATTTTCCGTTTGCCTTTTTTGCTTTTCCACTGGATGTCCTTCTAGCCTTGATCTGGATGGGAGGAATGGGATATGTATATAAAGAAAAGCGTTCCTCACGTTTTGTCAGATTATGGCTTTCCCCGCAGTGTACTTATTGGACCCTCGGTTGGCTTTTGGCCGGTTGCCTGGTGATTGGTTTGTTCCCTCAGCTTTCCGCTCAGGAAATAGCCGAGAAATCAGGTCTATTCGTTCGTTTGGGATGCTATCATTTTACTTCTTCTTGGATTTTTGTAGTGGGGCTGTTCGGATTGCTTACACATTTGGGAATGATTACCCTGAGGAGAGCATTCTTGCCGGGACGAAACCGATGGCGTTTTGTACTTAATCATGCTGGATTGTGGTTGGCTCTCTTCGCTGGGTTCATAGGTAGTGCGGAAGAGCAGACACTACGTATGCCGGTGTTTAGAACATCGCCTAGCAATGAGGCGTTTACGGAACAAGGTACGAGGGTGTATCTACCGAAGTCATTGCAGTTGATCACTTTTACTGTAGAGCATTACTCCAATGGAAGTCCGCGTCATTTTTTTGCAGATATTTCAATTGATGGAAAGCCTGCTCATCTGGAAGTAAATCATCCGTATGCGGCAAGCTGGGCAGAAGACTATTATCTGACTTCCTATGATGTACAGTCATCCCAACCGCAGTATTGTGTTGTTCAGATTGTACGTGAGCCCTTGAAGTTTCTTATGTGGCTGGGTATTGTGATGATGTTGTGCGGAAGTTGTCTGTTGTTTTTGGCTGGTCCCGACAGACAGAAGGCACTGTCTTCTGAGGTTGATGCATCTTGTTGATACGGAGTAGATTAAATTAATGTGTTATGGGAATGATGATTACGTGGAACAATTTTGAGTGGTTTGCCTTGTCGTCCATTATATTGTGGGGAAGTGGTGCAGGATTTGCCTTGTTTTCCAAGGAACGAAGTCGCTGGGCTATCCTGCTGACATTGCTGGGTATTCTGGTTTTTGCAGTGTTTATTGCAGGGTTCTGGATTTATTTGCAACGTCCTCCCTTGCGTACCATGGGTGAAACCCGATTGTGGTATTCCTTTTTTATGGGAGTATCCGGTCTGCTGACTTATCTTCGCTGGAAATATCCATGGATTTTGTGCTTTTCTACTGTGGTAGGTGCTGTATTTGCTTTAGTCAATATATTGAAACCGGAAATTCACGACCAGTCCCTTATGCCTGCCTTGCAGAGTCCATGGTTTATCCCTCATGTAACCATTTATATGTTTTCTTATTCCGTGTTGGGCTGCGCCTTTATTCTGTCGTGCATGGGACTTTTCAAACGTTGGGTAAACTACTTGGAGGCTGCCGATAAGTTGGTTTATACCGGACTTGCGTTTCTGACGGTCGGCATGCTTACAGGAGCGATATGGGCCAAGGCAGCCTGGGGACACTATTGGAGTTGGGACCCGAAAGAAACATGGGCTGCGGTGACCTGGACCGGTTATTTGTTGTATGTACATCTGCGCTTGTTCAGAAGTTCTTCTCCACGTGTTCTTTATTGGATATTGATTGTGTCTTTTCTGTCGCTCCAGATGTGCTGGTATGGGGTGAATTACCTTCCGGCAGCCCGTCAAAGTGTACATTTATATTCTCGTTCATAGTCTTATTTGTGATATATACTGGTTGTTTAATTTCTAAATCATTCTTTTATGAAAAAAATTTCGAAGATTATTCTTTCCATACTGGTGGTAGCCGTCGTGCTTTGCGTGGTGTACCGATTGGTGAATAAAGCACCTTCAGCCAGCCTGGAAAGTAATGCTCAAATGGAAGAAATCATTGAGAGCAGTGGTTGTATGGCTTGCCATACGGCTAATCCGAAGTTGCCTTTCTATGCCGGATTTCCGGTTGCAGGCAAACTGGTGAAAGAAGATGTCCGTCTGGGCTATCGTTCGTTTGATATGACTCCTATGATGGAGGCATTGAAAAAGGGCGAAAAGATCAGTGAGGTCGATTTGGCCAAGGTGGAGAAAGTGATTGCCGACGGTACGATGCCGCTGGCTAAGTATTATCTTGTTCACTGGGGATCTTCGCTGACAGATACGGAAAAGCAGATGGCTCTTGCATGGGTTAAATCTCAGCGTGGAGCTTTTTACCCTAATCCGCTGGCTGATGCGCAATGGATGAACGAGTCAATCCGTCCGGTTCAGGATTCCGTTCCGGTAGATATGCGTAAAGTGATATTGGGTAACCTGTTGTTCCACGACGTACGTTTGTCGGCAGACAATACTGTATCTTGTTCTTCTTGTCACGGATTGAATACAGGTGGTGTAGACAATAAGTCATTCTCTGAAGGTGTAGGCGGACAGTTGGGAGGTGTGAACGCTCCGACTGTATATAATGCATTGTATAATTTTGTACAGTTCTGGGATGGACGTGCCGCTACATTGGCAGATCAGGCAGCCGGACCTCCTTTGAATCCGGTGGAAATGGCTTGTAAGTCGTTCGATGAAATCTGTGAAAAGCTCAATGCGGATGCAGCATTCAGCAAGGCATTCCGTGAAGTGTATCCCGATGGCATTAATCAGGCTAACATTACAAATGCCATTCAGGAATTTGAAAAGACATTGCTGACTCCAAATTCTCGTTTTGATAAATACCTGAAGGGAGACAAGACAGCAATGAATGCAGAAGAAATCGCCGGATATGATTTGTTCAAGAAATACAACTGTGCTACTTGTCATGTCGGAGAGAATATGGGTGGACAGTCGTATGAACTGATGGGTATCAAGCGCGATTATTTTGCTGACCGTGGTACGGAACTGACTGTGGAGGATAATGGTCGTTTCAAGGAAACAAAGAACGAAAGAGACCGTCATCGTTTTAAAGTACCTGGCTTGCGTAATGTGGCACTGACTGCTCCTTATTTCCACGATGCTACTCAGGCTACACTCGAAGATGCTGTCATCGCTATGGCTAAATATGAAGTCGGTGTGGATTTGTCGCAGCAGGAGGTAAAACAGATTGTATCATTCTTGCAGACATTGACTGGAGAGTATCAAGGCAAATTATTGACGAATGCAAATAATTTGAAGAAATAAATAAGACTATATTATTATAGAAAAGGCTGTCTTTAATTTGAATTGGATATAGTTCAAATTTTAAAGACAGCCTTTCTTTTGTATCTTGTTATCTTGTTACATTACGAATTTGACTGCTACCCAGCGGTTCTTTTCCCGGTGGTGTACGAAAGTCATTCCTAAACTTTCAGCCTTTTCGCGGATGGCAGGAATATCTTCTACATAGAAGCCACTCATGTAAAGTTCCGATCCCTTGTGCATGCATGCAGCGTATGCTGCCATATCGTTCAACAAGATGTTGCGGTTGATATTGGCTATGATAATATCGAACGGCTTGCGTCCCTTCAGCAGCGATGCATCTCCTAGTTCGACCGTAATGTTCGAAATATGATTCAGAGCGATGTTGTCGCGTGAATTGTTAACACACCAGTCGTCGATGTCGATGGCTGTCACCGGATCGGCTCCTCTCATGCTTGCCAGAATGGCCAGAATAGATGTACCGCATCCCATGTCGAGTACAGATTTACCTTTCAGGTCGGCATCCAGTAACTCTCCTAGAATGGAACTGGTCGTTTCGTGATGTCCGGTTCCGAAGGCCATCTGTGGATTGATGACAATATCGTATTCTGCATGTGGATAATCATGATGGAAAGTACTGTGTATCACGCAGCGGTTATCGATTACGATAGGCTGGAAAAAATTCTTTTCCCACTCTTCGTTCCAGTCCTTGTCTTCGGGTTCGGTAATGGTATACGTAATCTTCGTATCAGGAACAGGAAAGTTTGCCAGCATTTCTTTCAGGGCATTTTCGTCGAACAGGCTTTGCTGTATATAGGCCTGGACTCCTCCTTCACATTCGACAAAACTTTCGAAACCGATTTCGCCCGCCAGTGCCGACAAGACATCGGTTACAATTTCATTGCACGGCTGTGCAGTAAAAGTGACTTCAAAGTATTTCATATATATGGAGATATTCGTTTCGCAGACAAAGGTAGTGAAAATAGGGAAAACCCTATATCGAAATAGGGAATTTCTACTTGTACGTAACGATTAACTCTTTAATTTTGTAATTGAAATAAACCGTATAAATGATATGTGTATGAAAAGTAGAATATGGGCTTCGCTGCTGATAGCTTGCTTGCCGTGGCTGGCTATGGCACAGAGTAACGACGACCTTTATTTCGTTCCGAAAAAGGAAAAGAAAACGGAACAGAAAAAAGAGGTACAGTCCGCTCCGAAGCAGACTTCAAACAATACGACGGTGTATGCAGCTCCGGGATCGACTATCGTAGTGAAAGACGTTACCGGAAAAACTCGTGACATTGATGAATACAACCGGCGATATACTTCGCGCGACAATACCTTTTCAATGCAGAATGATACATTGTATATAGAGGAGAAGCCTTATGGTGAGCGCGGGGAATGGGTGAACGGTTTCGAAGGTTCACAGGATGACTATGAGTATGCCATGCGAATCATACGTTTCCGCAGTTCTCGTTATGCTATTCCTATCAGTAGTCCGCTTTACTGGGATGTAGTATATGGCGCGTATCCGTCATGGGATTGGAATATTTATGAAGATGGCTTGTATGCGTATATTTTCCCGACTGCCACTAATCCATTATGGTGGGATTGGCGCTGGAATTGGGGCGTTTCAGGTCCAAGATGGGGATTTGGCTGGGGATGGTCTTCTCCATGGTATTACAGCAGCTGGTATTCTCCGTGGTATTCCTCTTGGTATTCGCCTTATTGGTATGATGGTTACTGGGGCGGCTACTGGGGTGGCTATTGGGGACCAGGATGGCATCATCACCATTATCCGTACTGGGCCGGAAATTATCGTACAGGACATACCGACTATCGTCCGTCAAGATACACGGGGTATACTTCTTCCAGACGTAGCGCTTCTGGAATAGGAAATACCAGTCGGTACGTTAATACGTCTTCACGGAGAAGTTCGTCTTCTAATTCTACGATAGGTCGTGTAGTACGTCCGGGAAGTGGTTTCGATAATACGTCCAGCTCTGTACGACCTTCTGTTGGAGGAGGTTCCAGCTTCCAGCCTGGTAGCGGTTCTTCTGTTACTCGTCCTTCACGTGGAAACGGCTCTTATGTACGTCCAAGTAGTACGGTGGATCGTACAGGTTCTACCTACAATCGTCCGAGCAGTACCCGACGCAGTTCCAGCTATAACTCGAATACACGTTCCAGCAATAGTTATTCTACTCCTCGTAATTCAGGTAGTTCTTTCTCCAGAGGAGGAGGTAGCAGTTTCAATCGTGGATCGTCCGGTAGCTTTAACCGTGGATCGTCTGTAGGTGGAGGTTCTTCACGTTCCAGCTCCAGAGGGGGAGGTTCAAGCAGAAGATAAAAATGTCAAATAGAAGATTGTTTGGATTATGAAAAAGAAAATAATGGTTCTGACTGTGGCAGGTGCACTGGCTTCTGCCGCAGCAGCACAAAATCAATATGATGCACTTCGCTTTTTAGGAAATGATGTGAATGGTACGGCCCGTTTTGTAGGTATGGGAGGTGCAATGAGTGCACTGGGTGCTGATTTGTCTACCATCGGTACGAATCCTGCGGGTATCGGACTTTACCGGAGTAACGATGTGGCTTTGAGTTTTGGCTTTAATGCCAATAAGTCGCACAGTGATTTTAGCGGCAGCGTGATGGACGAAAAGCGTAATCGTGCTTCGTTCGATCAGCTTGGTTTCGTATGGAGTACGAAGATTGGTAATAAGACTGATTTGAGGTTTCTGAACTTTGCGTTCAACTATCATAAACTGGTGAATTTTAACCGTCAGTTTGCATCGAAAGGTGGACTGAACGGTAACTCACTGACTGGGGTTATGGCCGAGATGATTGATAGAACTCTCAAAAGCAATGGTGATCTATTTTATCAGACTAAAGATGATTTTTATGCACCTAATGGATTGCTAGGGGCTGATAATCCATATATGGATAATGTGTATGTAGGAACTCCCTATTTAGGCGCTATGGGGGCACGTACAGGTTTGGTTGATGTAGATGGGGATGAAGGCATTACTAGTATTTATGGCTGGGAAGGCATTGATGGAGAATATTACAGTCGTGAAACGGGATCTATTAACGAATACGATTTTAATGTATCTTTCAATATCCGCGATCGCTTTTATTTTGGAGCAACATTGGGTGTATATGATGTAGATTATCTGCGTTCTTCATCGTATGGCGAGAATTTGAAAGGAGGCTATTTTACATTGAACAATACGTATAAGACTGAGGGTACAGGACTGGATTTGAAAGTGGGTGCCATTATCCGTCCGTTCGAATATTCTCCGTTCCGTTTTGGTTTGGCTATACATACACCTGTCTGGTATAATATGTCCGACCGTTATACATCAGTATTGGTGACTAATTTAGCATCGGAAAGTGCTATGGTTAGCTATACGGAAAATCTGAGAGATTATCTGAGCGGTGGACAATATGCGTGGGATTACAGGCTGATTACTCCGTGGCGTTTCAACGTCAGTGCCGGTACCATTGTGGGGGGGATCATGGCATTGGATGCAGAATATGAATTTGAAAGTTATTCGTCTACCAAACTACAGGATTATGAAGGTGGGGAACTGAACGGTCAGGCTGCCGTGAAGGAAACCTTGAAAGGAGTTCACTCGTTCCGTGTAGGTATGGAAACAAAAGTTTCATCGGCTTTCAGTGTGCGTGCCGGATATCATTTCCGTTCGACACCTATCAAGAGCGATGCGTTTAAGAATATTCCGGCTACCGATAATACCCGTACCGATGCCGAGTACTTGAATTTGAAATCGCGTCAGGCAGTCAGTGTCGGACTGGGTTACAGAGGACGTCTGATTTATGCTGACGTAGCTTATAAGTATGACCTTTATAAGGGTGACTTCTATGCTTTTGGAGGTACTTATCCGGAAAGTTCTTTTTTCTTGTCACCTACCAAAGTGAACAATGAACGTCATCAATTGTTATTTACATTAGGAGTACATTTCTAAATAATAGGATTTAAATTGTGTGTGTTTATCTGCTTCACCGCGGGCAATGGTGGTTGCTTGTGGTGAAGTTTTTTTATTGCTTCTGTTCTCTATATTCTTTCTTTTTCCAGAAATTGAATCCTACATATATACGCAGGCTGCCAAAGGAATTTGTCATCGAAAAGTCTGACTTGCGGTAATCGTACGTATTCAGTACGAGTGAGGCACCCACGTAATATTTGCTGTTGTTCCAGGTGATACCGGCACGAGTCACCAGATCGAAGTTGATATCATTGATCCATTCCATCCAGTTGTTTTCCATGTCAGCTGGCTGTCCGTTCAGTTTTGCTTTCTTGTAGGCTATGGCAGGCATCAGTGACACATTCAGCAGGCAGTTTTTGGCAAATACCCAGTTGTACCCGTATCCGAAGCTGAGATTAAAGTCGCGGTACTCCAGTTTGTTGAACTTAAGTGTAGACCGGATTTGTTCAATCATGTCGGCGGGTAACTTGGTATGGTCGAAGGATATGCTGTGGTGTGAGTAAGAAAACCCTGCCATAAATGAGCCACAGCTACGTCGCTGGTTGGTAGACTGGCTGTAGGCAGCAGGGTATGAAAATCTCTTATTATTGAAAATCCAGTAGGCATTCAGTCCTATGATCTTGCTTTGGAATCCTTCGAATTTGCGTCCCTCGTAGTCTTCAGGCAGGTTAAAACCCGAATAGGAAGCAATATGGAAGTCGCTTCCGGTTTTCCGGTAATACAAATCGACTCCTACACGCGAGCTGTATAAATTGAAGACATACTCTTTTTTCGATTCTCCGCTATGACCTTTTCCTATCAGTTCCGGATAACTGAATGATATTCCCAGAAAGATCCATCGCCATCCGAAATAAGCACCTATCTTGGGTGTTGGAGTAGGAGCAAACGTAATATTCTGCCGCTGACCGTCTATACGTGTACCCAGCTTGTAGCGTTCGTGCCAGAAACTTTGTTCTATCATGAAAGCCAGGTTGTATTTGTTGGGCGCAATGTAAGTAGTATCTGTTTCACTAAATATTTTTCCCAGGCGCTGCATGAATGTCTGCTGCTTTTCGTTCTGTCCGTATAGAGACTGAGCGGAAAGCAGCAATAAGATAAAGATATTTCGTAATAGCTTCATGCGGTTTGTCAGGTGGAAAATAATGCAGTGAAAGAAAGGCTCAGAGCTTGTTCAGGATGCGGTCCATTACCCAGTTGGTGGGAGTGGCGCTTACTCCGTCGCAAGTGCATATAGCTTTTCCTTGCAGATGTTCTACTACAGCCTGAATCAGCGGAAGCTGTACATAAGGTGGATTTTGAGGAAGTATTTCTTCACGTCCGCGTTCGGTATGCAGAGCTATCGGATCGTACGTAAAGACAGAGAAACAAATCATACCCTTGTCACCGATGATTTCGATGCGGTCTTCCTTTGCTGATTCGTGAGCAACGAAACACCATGATCCTGATCCGGGTAGTCCGGATGCAAACTTAAAGCAGGCACTGATGGTATCTTCTGCCTGATAAAGCCCACCGCGGTTGCTCTTGTATCCTTCGGCTTCGAGTATGCAGCCAAACATTTCCTGCAAGAGATCCAGTTGATGAGGTGCCAGATCGTAGAAGTAACCTCCTCCGGCAATATCCGGCTGGACACGCCAGGGTAAGTTGGTGCTGTTGTAGTCGAGTGCTCGCGGAGGCTGGGCGAAACGTATTTGGACGTTGATGACATTTCCTATTTCTCCTTCTTCTACCAGTTGGCGTACTTTCTGGAAGTATGGCAGGTAACGGCGGTAATAAGCTACAAAACAGGGAATACCGGTTTCCTGCGAGATGCGGTTGATGCGGGCACAATCTTCGTAGCTGGCTGCCATCGGTTTTTCGATATAGACAGGTTTTCCTGCTTTCATTGCCATGATGGCGAAAGTAGCATGCGATGAGGGAGGAGTGGCAATGTAAATAGCGTTTACATCTTCATCGCCTATCAGTTCCTGAGCATCGGTATACCATCGCGGAATGTTGTGTCGGCGTGCGTACGATTTTACTTTTTCTTCATCACGGCTCATTACAGCTACGACTTTCGAACCGTCTATCATGTTGAAGGCCGGACCACTTTTCTTTTCTGTCACTTCACCACAACCGATGAACCCCCAGTGTACATTATCTAATTTTATCATAGCTAACGGTATTAGTTAAAGTATTTATTATATAAGTTTTTGTATGCTTTGGTCTGGATAAAACTGTCCATCCACACGTTCAGACTGTCCAGTAGGGCAGGAGAGTGCTTGCTTACTCCCCAGGCATAAAACTGGGTGAAGCTGATGTCTGTATTTATATCCAGATTCGGAAATTCGTCTATAGACGCTTGGGCTATGTTTTCATCGCATACTGCATAGTCGATGTCTCCACCCGAAACCATGGCCAGCAATTGTTCGGGGCCGTACAAATCAACCTCGTCGATATAGATTGTATCGGCTATTTCACTGATGAGGTTATGGATACGCAACAAGGCAGGAGAGCCTTTGATCACGTGAAGATGTTTATTGGCTAGGTCAAGCTGGCTATGGATATACAAACTGTCCTTTCCCTCTTCTTTTTTCCGTTGTACCAATACTTGTTTGCTCAACAGCAATGTCCGGGTGAAAAGCAGCGAATCTTTCAGCTGTGTGGTTACGACAGTTCCAGTTGCCAGAATGTCATATTGTCCGCTGATAAGTCCTTTCAGCCGCTTCTCGAAACTCATTTCGGGGGTAATTTCCAGCTTCAGGCCTTTTTCGGATGCAAAAAGGTTCAGTAATTCGTAATCAAATCCCTGCAAGGTATCTTCTGTTACATGATAGCTTACGGCATTGTATTCGGTTACCGCACGAAGAATCCCCGAACTGGCTATCTCGGCATAGTCGCGTGGAGAGAAAACGGGGCGTTGCTCTTTCTGCGTGTTCAGTATGATAATGCCTGCTGCGATGGCCAGGGCTATAATGCCATATCGTAACCAATTTTTTTTCATAGTCACATCGGTTTAATCGAAGAAATTCCATGACAATCCGAATTTCAGCAAGCGAGGATTCAGCGGGTAGTGAGGAGCCAGGAAATAGCTCTTTTCTCCTTGTCCTTGAATCAGGTTGTACATGGCTATGAAGATACGTGTACGTTTCAGGTGGAGATTGATATATCCGTTCAATAGCGGGTAACCGCCCAGTTTGTAGCGGGTCTCTTTGTTCTGCAAATAAAATTGTCCGATAGCCGGAGCATAATCGGGTGCATAATACTGTGTGAAGTAACGTACGTCTGCTCCCATTTCTATTTGCAGCACTTTCTTCGCCAGACCGAATTTGATATATAAATTGTGGTAGAGAGTCAGTTCCGGTAACGGAAGGACATCCTGATTACTCGATTTCTGATAAGTAATTTCATTGTCGAGATGGAAGATACCCAGCTTGAAATCTTGTCTCAAAGCTGCACTGAAGACTTGTATGTTGCCGGAATTCTGTTTTACAGCTACGTCGTTCTTGTAAGTCGTGACTTCTTTACCTGAAGACGTTTCTGTATATTTTACAGAAGTATTATCCAGGTACGTATAGTTCTTTATATTTTCTACTCCGGCTTTAAGCTGGGTTTTCCAGCGGTCTACACTCAGCTTTCCTTCGATTCGGGTACGCATGATTTTAGACAAATCGTTATTATCCCACCAGTAATGTTTGGAGTGGAAATGTCTGTAGTAAAAAATCGGATTCAGGTTTTTGATATAAGCATTGGCTTCCAGACGCACCGTATCACTGAACAGACGGAAGTTCAGGTCGCCTTTACCTTGTATCTGAAATTGTCCGGCATCTTCTCCTACAAGAGCGATTTCTCCCATTACGTTGTAGTGTAAGGTCTGTCCCTGTTCCTTAATGAGTTGACCACCTGCTGAAATCGTATTTTCCACATAGTCGGTAGGTATGCGCTGACCAGGAGTGCGGGCAAGGGTATCGGTCATGGTAAAACGTCTGTATTCATGACTCATGAAAGCCGTCAGTCCTGCCTTTGCCCATTTGTTGAATCCTTCACGTAAAGATATGCCGATAGTATTTTTTACAGCCAGTTGTTCTGTTTCGTCACGCTGCACATCGGTAAGGTAATTGTTCTGGAAATATTGCTGGTTTTGAGCCTCGTCGTAGGAAATATATTTACGACGGTTGATGTCTACCTTGACGGTATGCAGGAAGCTCGTTACAGGAACAAATATTTCTGTGTTGACTGTATCTTTAGCATCCGGATTTTCACGGTAGAATCCCACGTTATAACGGTGAGTCAAAAAAGCGTGATAGCCCGTATTATGGTTCCATACCTGCGACAGGTTAGTCGGAATTTCATCATTGGCATATACCTTTCCGCCTTCTGCCATGTCCAGCGGACGGGTAACATACCGGTCGTCTACAATACCTCCGTTCTCGGCAACCTTCAGATTGTCGTTGATGAAACTGAAATGCATGTTGTATTTATCGCCGAGGTAGTAGGCAAAAAGGTTTCCGTTGAACAAGGCTGTAGACTGGTTCATGTATTTTCCACGTCCATATACATAGTCGATGTTGAATCCGAATCCCAATCGTTTGTTTGCATTGACGGCAAAATAAGCCTTGAAACGCTCTTCTCCGTCAGAGCTTCCTCCTTGCTTGTAGTAAGTAAGATTGGTGAAAGGAGATTTGGTGTTGGTATATACCACGTCTTCCGGTTCGACGACGGTAAAGTCGTAAGGATCGAGGAAAAAGAATTGCTCGGGGTCTTTCCGTTCGAAGAAGACATGCGAGATACGAGGGGAACCCAGGTTTCCCAAGTATGTATAATGACCGGTTGGTCCTCCCGTGTCGTTCGTATTTTGAAAATCATGCTGTAAGGTATCCACCGGCACTTCGGTCATATTGCCGAACTGGCGGTCTATTTTCCAGCAAGACAATCCGATAGGAATGGTACTGGCATCAATCACAGAGGTTGTATCAATCGGGTTTCCGTTGCGGTCGTACAAGTTACTGTCCGTTCCCGATGCGGAACTTCCGAACTGCCTTGTGAACTGCCCTTGCTGGTAGGTGTTTTGTGCGGAAATCGTACCGCAAATCAGTAATATTATAGCTATAAAAAATATCTTCCTCATAATGGAGGCAAAGATACAATTTAAAAACGAAAGAAACCGTGTGCAAAGTGTAAAAATACTAGAAGATATATTGATACAAAGGCGCGCGGAATCTTTCTTTAAAAAGGACTTCCGTGCGCCTGCGCATTTTGAGGTTGTATGGATAAATACAGTTATTTCATTTCTTTGATAATATCCATACCGATATGGATGGCTTCTTCATTCATCGGTATCAGGTGGTGATGACGTTCGGGCAGTGTCTTGTGCAATGCCTTGATGACGCTTTCTATTGAAACAATCGGACGTATTTTCAACAGGCCGCCCAGTACGATCATGTTGAATGTCTTAGCCATTTTTCGTTCGTTGGCTTCGTCCATGGCATCGATACGATACACATGGATATCTTTACGTGTCGGCGGATTGATAATACCGTAACCATCGTAAATCAGTACACCTCCGGGTTTTACCTTGTTCTCGAATTTGGCAAGCGAAGGCTGGTTCAGGATGATGGCTGTATCGTATTTGCTCAAGATCGGAGAGGAAATGCGTTCGTCGCTGATGATGACGGTTACATTGGCTGTACCTCCTCGCTGTTCAGGACCATAGGCAGGCATCCAGGTGACTTCCTTGTTTTCCATCAGTCCTGAATAAGCCAGGATTTTACCCATCGACAATACACCTTGTCCGCCGAATCCTGCTATAATGATTTCTTCTTTCATGATAGTTCTTTTTTGATGATTTTATTTGTTTTCTCCGCTTGTATCTTTCAGGTCGCCCAGCGGGTAGAACGGGAACATGTTTTCTTCCATCCATTTATTGGCACCTTCGGGTGTCATTTTCCATCCGGAGTTACATGTTGATACGATTTCTACCAGATTTGACCCTTTACCCTGCAAGCTGTTTTCGAAAGCCTTGCGGATTGCTTTTTTAGCCTTGCGGATTGCTGCTACCGTATGAACGGCCTGACGGGTAACATAGCATGTTCCTTGTAAAGTGGCTGCTATTTCTGTCATCTTCAACGGATAGCCGTGTATTTCCGGATTTCGTCCATAAGGGCAGGTCGCTGTTTTCATTCCTATCAGCGTGGTTGGTGCCATTTGTCCTCCGGTCATACCGTATATGGCATTGTTGATGAAGATAATAGCGATATTGTCACCACGGTTTAATGCGTGGATTGTCTCGGCTGTACCGATACAAGCCAAGTCACCATCTCCCTGATAAGTAAATACCAGCCGGTCCGGCCACAGGCGTTTGATGGCACCGGCTAGAGCAGGTGCACGTCCGTGAGCTGCTTCCAGACAGTCTATGTCAAGATAGTTATACATGAATACGGCACATCCCACCGGACTGATTCCGATGGCCTTTTCTTCCATGCCCATTTCTTCTATAACTTCGGCTATCAGTTTGTGAACTACTCCGTGGCTACATCCCGGACAGTAGTGCATCGGGTTATCATTCAATAAACGAGGCTTCTGGTAAACCAGATTCTCGGGCTTCATTATATCTTCTTTTGTCATAAATATCTCCTCCTTGTCGGGTTAGCGTAGAAAGAAACGGAACACAAATTCCATCATCTTTACGAACAGCGATGCGCCGCATACATAAAAGAAAATGGTTTTATCATCTCCCAATGAGAAGTAGAGGATGAAAGAAGCTACGGCTCCTATCATGAATATCACATTGAGTACGGTTCTGATCTGATCTATATTGCCCATAAGTTTCTTACTTGTTAATGATTTTTTCTTTTAACGCATCGATGACTTCATCCGGATCAGGGACGATACCTCCCAGACGTCCGAAATGTTCGACGGGGACACTGCATTTTACTGCCAGTTCCACATCTTCAATCATTTGTCCGCTGTTCAGTTCCACAACAAGGATACCTTTTACCTGTTTAGCTCTTTCGGCCAAAGGTTTGCTTGGGAACGGCCATAAGGTGATAGGACGGAACAATCCGACTTTGATGCCTTCTTCGCGTGCATGTTCCATTGATTTCTGTGCGATACGTGCACATGAGCCAAATGCTACGATCAGATATTCAGCATCTTCGCAGTCTATTTCTTCATAGCGTACCTCATTGGCTTCTATTTCTGCGTATTTTTCCTGCAGGTGAATATTTCGTTTTTCCATTATGGCAGGGTCGAGCTCCAGTGAAGTGATGATATTGGGTTTGCGTCCCTTGCATCCTGTAGCAGCCCATGGGCACTGTGCAATGATTTCTGCTTCTGTACGTCGCGGACGGGGAGCTGGAAGTACGACCTTTTCCATCATCTGACCGATTACACCATCGGCAAGAATCATGGCCGGATTACGATATTTGAAAGCCAGTTCAAAGGCAAGTCCTACAAAGTCTGCCATTTCCTGAACTGAAGCTGGTGCCAGCGCTATCAGATGATAGTCACCGTGTCCGCCACCTTTTGTTGTCTGGAAATAGTCAGCCTGACTGGGCTGGATAGTTCCAAGTCCCGGACCTCCACGCATGACGTTCACTACCAGACAGGGCAATTCTGCACCTGCAATGTATGAGATACCTTCCTGTTTCAGGCTGACACCCGGACTGGAAGATGAAGTCATAACCATTTTGCCGCTTCCGGCACCTCCATATACCATATTAATTGCTGCAACTTCACTTTCGGCCTGTAATACTACCATACCGGTAGTTTCCCACGGCTTCTGTTCGGCAAGAGTTTCCAATACTTCAGATTGGGGAGTGATAGGGTAACCGAAGTATCCGTCCACACCAAAGCGGATAGCAGCATGAGCAATGGCTTCGTTACCTTTCATTAGAACTACTTCTTCTGCCATAATTTTGATTGTTTAGCTTATAAGCACTTTAAATTTATTCTTCACATTTTGCTCTGTATACGGTTAAGCAACCGTCCGGGCACACGATAGCGCACGAAGAGCATCCGTTGCAGGTATCTTCTACAACCTGCTGAACGTAATTATATCCTTTTTGATTTACTTTGGCGGTGAGCGACAGTACGTGTAACGGGCAAGCTACCACGCACAGGTTACACCCTTTGCAGCGTTCTGTATTCACTACAACTACACCTTTCATTTTAGCCATAAGTCAATTACCTTATTGATTAAACATATCTTTATTATAAAAATTGAGAATATCCATCACCATATTCCGAGCTTCGGCTGCCGGACTCTCCGGATTCAAAGCGATAGCTTCCTGATAATTATTCAAGGCACCTTGCCAGTCACCCTTTTTCCGGAAAGCATTCCCTAATAGATAATATGCTTCTGCTGCATATTCGGGATTTTGGTTGATGAATTGATTCAATTGGTCGATTGCATGTTCTGTAGCGCCTTCGGCTATTAAATTTTTAATCTCTTTCAGCTTTTCGGTCATGGTTATGAATTTACTAGTCTACCTACAAAGATAAAGTTTATTTTCAATCGAATCTGAATTTTAGACAATTATTTCCTCTAAATAGATGAAAAAAATTTTTTGATGTTGGCGCAATTTGTTGATATATAAATCCTTATAGGTATGCCGAAAATGTTTCATTTGAAAAAGTTGCTTATGTAATTATATGGGCCTTTTCAGCCGAATTGAGAGCGATTTGAAGTGTTTTGTAAAACAATATTCCATTTTTTGTATTTGAAACAGCCTGAATTTGTAAATGGAAAAAATGGCTGTAAGGCAAAAAAAACAGTGGATTTAAGCCTTTTATTAGAAAATTTATATTTACTTTATGAAAACTTTTCAGTTTTTAATTCTTGATTGATATTTACTGACTATTATGTTTTTAATTTATAAGTAATTGCATTTATGAAAATCAAATTATTGTTGGCTGCTACGGTAGCATGTGTATTGGGCTTTTCTTCATGCTCAAATGAATCGGTGAAAACTATCCCTGTATATGGTTGGCAGGGAGAAGGAGAAGAAGCTACGGAAGCATCTATCCAGTCCGATTTCCAGAAATGGAAAGACCACGGGCTGGTAGGTATATGTTATAATGCGGGTGGTTTCAATGTAGAGAAACATACTCGTGCGGCAAAGATAGCTCATGCTACCGGATTGGAATATCATGCATGGATTCCTGCCATGCTGAAAGGTGATGCTGATTCTACCTGGTATGCTGTAAACCGTAAAGGGGAATCAGCATATACGGTGCAGGCCTATGTTCCTTATTATAAATGTATGTGTCCGAATAATCCGGATGTCATCAATTATCTGGTAACTGAATATAGCAAGATAGCAGAAATACCGGATGTCGATTTCGTTCATTTGGATTATATCCGCTATGTAGATGTCATTCTGGCTCGTGGACTTTGGGAAAAATATGGTCTGGTGATGAACGAAGAATATCCTACAGCCGATTATTGTTACTGCGACAAATGTGTTGCCGATTTCAAGGCAGAAAGCGGTATCGATATCAAGGCAGTGGAAGATCCTTCTACTTGCGAGGAATGGAAGCAGTTCCGCTATAACCGTATTACCAATCTGGTAAATAAAATTGCGGCTGCGGTTCATGCTAAGGGTAAAAAAGTCAGTGCAGCTGTATTCCCCGGTCCGGATTCTTATGCAAAGAAACTGGTTCGTCAGGAATGGAATAAATGGGATATCGATGCCTTCTTCCCGATGAACTACAACGACTTTTATTTGGAACCAGCTTCTTGGGTTGGAGAAATAACCAAGGAAGAAGTTACTTCCGTAAACGGTAAAAAGCCTATTTACAGTGGTCTGTTTATTTGTCACGACTGGCAGAACAAGGCAAATATCAAAGATCCGGAAGGTCACGGTCTGATTCCATCTGAAATCGGTGAAGCTGTACGTGGTTCGATTGAAGCCGGAGCTGCCGGAGTTGCATTGTTTACTCCAGCCAACATGACCGACGAGCATTGGGCTGAACTTGATAAAGCTATTAAGGGAAAATAATGATACCGTAGTAGTGATATAAATAAAGGTATAACGATAAGGAAATCTCCTTCGGACTCTTTCGGGAATCCGGAGGAGATTTTTATTTTTACATAGCATCCGGCTGCCAGCTTTTGTTATATACTTCCTTGCGAATAACATGTTGTACCATAGTGGAACGATTGCTTCACTATAATGAAGCGTTGTTTTCACTAAAGTGAAACTATCGCCTCACCTATGTGAAACGAATAATATGTGCAGAAGTTTGATTCTGACTATAATCGAGTTTACTCTGTCCTTTGGTATTTTTAGCCGAATTTGCTTTACACTTTCCTTTCGTCGCACGTTAGGTTAGGCATTGAATTTCTGTTTTTAAAGATTTCTTTTGGTATTATTTTATTTAGTGATAACTTTGCAAAATATAGTGAATTGCAAAAAATAACTAACTTATAGTACGAGGAGATGAATAAAATTATTTCAAAAGAACATTTTTCAGAAAAGGTTTTTAAGCTGGTAATCGAAGCTCCCCTGATTGCCAAGTCACGTAAAGCCGGTCATTTTGTGATCGTACGTGTAGGCGAAAAAGGCGAACGTATGCCTCTTACCATTGCAGAAGCCGATCCCGTAAAGGGAACGATTACGTTGGTCGTACAAGAGGTCGGTTTGTCATCGACTCGCTTGTGTGAACTGAATGAGGGCGATTATATCACCGATGTGGTAGGGCCGCTGGGTAAGGCAACTCATATCGAGAACTTCGGAACAGTAGTTTGTGCAGGAGGTGGTGTAGGAGTTGCTCCAATGCTGCCTATCGTTCAGGCCCTGAAAGCTGCCGGAAACCGTGTCATCACTGTATTGGCAGGTCGTTCTAAGGAACTGATCATTTTGGAGAAAGAAATGAGAGAAAGTTCGGATGAAGTAATCATCATGACCGACGATGGTTCGTATGGCAAGAAGGGCTTGGTGACGGAAGGTATTGAAGAAGTTATCAAGCGGGAAAAGGTCGACAAATGTTTTGCCATCGGTCCGGCTGTCATGATGAAGTTTGTTTGTCTGCTTACTAAAAAATATGAGATTCCTACCGATGTTTCACTCAATACAATAATGGTAGACGGTACAGGTATGTGCGGTGCATGCCGTATCACGGTAGGAGGTAAGACAAAATTCGTTTGTGTAGATGGTCCCGAATTCGACGGACATCAGGTCGATTTCGACGAAATGCTGAAGCGTATGGGAGCGTTCAAGGACATTGAGCGTGAAGAGATTCATAAGCTGGACGGTACACAGCCTGATGCGTGTGAAGCTGTAAAAACGTCCGACGACCGTAATGCTCCGTGGCGTGCGGAATTGCGTAAGTCGATGAAGCCGAAAGAACGTACGGCTATTCCGCGTGTCAAGATGAACGAACTCGATCCGGAATACCGTTCTCACAGTCGCAAGGAAGAAGTTAACCTGGGATTGAATGAGGAGCAGGCATTGACCGAAGCTAAACGCTGTCTGGATTGTGCCAATCCGTCGTGTATGGAAGGTTGTCCGGTGGGCATCAATATCCCTGGATTCATCAAGAATATCGAACGCGGTGAATTCCTCGAAGCAGCTCGCGTACTGAAACAAACAAGTGCTTTGCCTGCTGTGTGTGGTCGTGTCTGCCCGCAGGAAAAGCAGTGTGAATCAAAATGTATTCATCTGAAGATGGGACATGAAGCAGTGGCCATCGGTTATCTGGAACGCTTTGCAGCCGACTATGAGCGTGAAAGCGGACAGATTTCGGTTCCTGAAATAGCCGAAAAGAACGGCATTAAGGTAGCTGTTGTCGGTTCCGGACCTGCCGGATTGTCGTTTGCCGGCGATATGGCGAAGTTAGGTTACGAGGTGACCGTATTCGAAGCCTTACACGAAATCGGAGGCGTATTGAAGTACGGTATTCCTGAATTCCGTTTGCCGAACAAGATTGTCGATGTAGAGATTGAAAACCTGTCGAAGATGGGCGTACAGTTTGTCAAAGACTGTATCATCGGTAAGACTATCAGCGTAGAAGAACTGGAACAGGAAGGCTATAAAGGAGTGTTTGTCGCTTCCGGAGCGGGACTTCCTAACTTCATGAATATTCCGGGTGAGAACTCTATCAATATCATGTCGTCCAACGAATACCTGACTCGTGTCAACCTGATGGATGCGGCAAGTGAAGATTCCGATACACCGGTTACCTTCGGCAAGCGAGTAGCCGTTATCGGTGGTGGTAATACGGCTATGGACTCTGTTCGTACCGCCCGTCGTCTGGGTGCAGAAAAAGCCATGATTATCTATCGTCGCTCTGAAGCAGAGATGCCGGCTCGTCTGGAAGAAGTGAAACATGCTAAGGAAGAAGGTGTAGAATTCCTGACCCTTCACAATCCGATCGAATACATCGCCGACGAGAAAGGTCGTGTAAAGCAGGTGGTATTGCAGAAGATGGAGCTGGGTGAACCCGATGCTTCAGGACGTCGTAGTCCGGTACCTATTCCGGGAGCAGTAGAAACCATCGATATCGATATGGCCATTGTCAGTGTAGGCGTATCTCCGAATCCGATTGTACCGCATTCTATCCCCGGACTGGAACTGGGACGAAAAGGTACCATTGCCGTAAACGAGAATATGCAGTCGTCTATACCGACTATCTATGCCGGAGGAGATATTGTACGTGGTGGTGCTACGGTTATTCTGGCCATGGGTGACGGACGCCGTGCAGCCGCTGCCATGGATAAGCAGCTGCGTGGATAAGGAAACTCTCAGGATGCGTATCGAATGACAAACACATCAGCAGAAGCTCTTGATTGTCAGCATGGAATCATCTGAAAACGGCTCTCCAAACTCGATGTGAGGAGAAATGAAGTTTTAGGCTGGAACCAGATGATTTGACATATAAGAAAGAGGCCGTCTCAAAATAGAATTGCAATAGTAAAAAACTTATAGATTGCAACTTAGAAGTAAAAAATCTCCTACTTTTAGTCCTGTAATTAAAGAAAACAAAGACTAAAGTAGGAGATTTTTATGTTGTAACTGATAGATTATAAGTAAACCTGTCTCAGCTTTTCATTTTGATGCAGCTCATATTTTGTTTTTCCGTTAGTAACGATCTTTTGTCATCTTACCTTTTTCTGCCCGTCATCCGAAGAAGCTCAAGTATCATTTGGACACATTCCTTTCTAAAAATAGAGTTTTGTATCCTCTCAGTTTTTCCCTGTTGTAAAAATTGTTACTTTTGTAACACAATAATTATCATGTAAGAGAACTAAAATATTATGAAAAAACATCTTTTATTGGGCCTTTTGGGAGCCTGTACACTTTCTTCCCAAGCGCAGACTTTTAAAGAATGGCAAGACCCTGAGGTAAATGCCGTCAATCGTGCTCCGATGCATGCTAACTTTTTCGCTTACGAAAGTATTGATGCTGCAATTCGGAATGTAAAAGAAAATTCCAACAATTTTATGACATTAAACGGAAAATGGAAATTTTTCTGGGTGAAGAATGCCGATGCACGTCCTACTGATTTCTGGAAAGTAGATTTCAATGATAAGGGATGGGACGATTTGCAGGTTCCTGCCGTGTGGGAACTGAATGGATATGGCGATCCTATCTATCTGAATGTGGGCTATGCATGGCGTAACCAGTTCACGAACAATCCTCCTTACGTGCCGGTTGAGAACAATCATGTAGGTTCTTACCGTCGTGAGATTGTTGTGCCCGCCGACTGGAAAGGCAAAGATATCATTGCACATTTCGGTGCCGTAAGCTCAAACATGTATTTGTGGGTAAACGGCAAATACGTTGGATACAGTGAAGACAGCAAGCTGGAAGCAGAATTCGATTTGACTCCGTATCTGAAGCCGGGACAGAAAAACATCATTGCGTTTCAGGTATTCCGCTGGTGCGACGGCAGTTACCTGGAAGATCAGGACTTCTTCCGTTACACCGGTGTGTCACGCGATTGCTATCTTTATACCCGCAACAAGAAACGCATCGACGATATCCGTGTAACTCCCGATCTGGACAGCGAGTACAAGAATGGTTCGCTGGCTGTCGAACTGAAGCTGAAAGGCAGTTCAAAAGTCACACTCGACCTGCTGGATGCCCGCAATGAAGTTGTTGCCACGAAGGAAGTAGGAGGCAGCGGTCAGGTTTCTACAACCATCGATCTGGCTGAACCCCATAAGTGGACAGCCGAGACTCCTTATTTATATACCCTGCGTGCCACTTTGAAAGACGGAGGCAAGGTTAGCGAAGTCGTTCCTATAAAAGTCGGTTTCCGTAAGATAGAACTGAAAGATGCACAAGTTCTGGTCAATGGTCAGCCGGTTCTGATAAAAGGTGCCGACCGTCATGAGATGGATCCCGACGGCGGATCTTATGTATCCCGCGAGCGTATGATTCAGGATATTCAGATCATGAAACAGTTCAACATCAATGCCGTACGTACCAGCCATTACCCGGACGACAATTTCTGGTACGACTTGTGCGATAAGTACGGTATTTATGTCGTAGCTGAGGCCAATCTGGAATCTCACGGCATGGGATACGAAGAAAAGACACTGGCAAAAGTTGCATCCTATAAAAAAGCACATCTGGAGCGCAACGAACGCAACGTTCAGCGCGGATTCAATCACCCCAGCATTATCTTCTGGTCGTTGGGAAATGAGGCTGGTTACGGCCCGAATTTCGAAGCAGCATACGACTGGGTAAAAGCAGAAGATCCGAGCCGTCCCGTACAGTACGAAAGAGCCGGACTGGAAGGCAAGACCGATATCTTTTGCCCGATGTATTATCGCTACAAAGACTGCGAAAATTATGCGAAGAACGAAAAGAGTACCAAACCTCTTATCCAGTGCGAATATGCCCATGCGATGGGTAACTCGGAAGGTGGTTTCAAGGAATACTGGGATTTGATTCGTAAGTACCCGAAATACCAGGGAGGCTTCATCTGGGACTTTGTCGACCAGTCATGCCGCTGGACCGGAAAGAACGGTGAGATGATTTATGCGTATGGAGGCGACTTCAACGACTTCGATGCCAGCGACAATAACTTCTGCGATAACGGTCTGATCAGCCCCGATCGTAAGCCGAATCCGCACATGTACGAGGTAGGTTACTTCTATCAGAACATCTGGACTACGGCAGGCGATTTGTCGAAGGGAGAAATCAAGGTCTACAATGAAAACTTCTTCCGCGACCTGTCTGCTTATGCACTGGAGTGGGAACTGCTGAAAGACGGTAAGGCTGTTCGTAGCGGACGCGTAGAAAACCTGTCGGTAGCGCCGCACCAGACTGCAACGGTGAAACTCGACTGGGGAAAGACTTGCAAGTGTGGCGAATGGTTGCTGAACGTGAAGTATGTCCAGAAGAACCGTGAAGGACTGCTGCCAGCCGGTCATGTAGTAGCGAAGGCACAGTTGACAGTGAACCCGTACGAAGCTCCTGCCATGAATCTTGCCAATGTTGCAGAAAAGAATGTAGCAGTCGTTACTCCTCAGATTAAAGATGAAAACGTGAACCGTATGGTCGTGGTAGGAGAGAACTTCAACATCCAGTTCAACAAGCGAAACGGTTACATGGACAAATACGAAGTAAACGGACTGAACATGATAAAAGAAGGAGAAGCCATGACACCCAACTTCTGGCGTGCTCCGACCGACAATGACTTCGGTGCCGGACTTCAGCAGAAGTATGTAGCATGGAAAGATCCCGAAATCAAGTTGTTGTCGTTGAAAGGGGAGATGGCAGACGGAATGGCAGTCGTTTCAGCCGAATACGAAATGAAGAAAGTTTCCGCCAAACTGTTGCTTACTTATACCATCAACAACGAAGGAGCTGTAAAAGTAACCCAGCAAATGACAGCCGACAAGAATGCAAAAGTATCCAATCTGTTCCGTTTCGGCTTACAGCTGGTAATGCCTGCTTCTTTCGAAAAGATTTCCTATTACGGACGTGGACCGATTGAAAACTATGCCGATCGTAAGACATGTACCGATTTAGGCATTTACAACCAGACCGTAGACGAACAGTTCTACGCTTATATCCGCCCGCAGGAAAATGGAACCAAGTCGGATATCCGCTGGTGGAAACAGTTGAATGAAGCTGGCAGCGGTTTGATGTTCGTAGCAGAAGCACCGTTCTCGGCATCCGCTTTGCACTATACCATCAGCTCACTCGATTCAGGATGGGAAAAGCAACAGGAACACTCCAACGAAGTGAAGAAAGCCGACCTGACCAATGTCCTGATCGACAAAGCCCAGATGGGATTGGGTTGCGTAGATAGCTGGGGAGCCCTTCCCGAACCGCAATACCAGTTGCCTTACGGCGATTATGAATTTACCTTCATCATGACACCGGTAAGTCATTCATACACTCAGGAATAACAGCCGCGTAACATACCAGAAAAAGAAAGAGGCGCATCAAACCGATACGCCTCTTTCTCTTTTTCTGTAAGTCCGTTTATCTTTCAGATTTCAGTTTCCGTTATCTCATCAGGGCTTTCGTTACCTCACCGATATACATGGTATACTGTTTCGAAGCATCCACATTCTGGTTCAGCGATTTCAAGTCATCTGCCGTCATTTTCTGTGCCATAGCCTTCTTGCACTCTATCACTACGCTGGCCTGCGTATTGTTGCTGGTATAGAACGAAACCTTGTACGTATCACTCTGTTCCATCAAAGCAGTAGCAGCAATACGGCTCTGGTCGATAAGCAAGTAAGCAACATTCTTGTTGAACATCTTGCCGAATCCACTCCAGTTCTCCGCCTTGATATCGATTTCCTCACCATTGGCAGCTGTCAGCGTAATGCGTCCCTGTGCAGCAATCTCGTTTAAGTTGGCAGGCAATTGCTCCACGCTAACTTCTTTCAGTTCCGCCGAAGCATTGAGTACCGGAGTAGCAGGCTGCAGCGTCTGTGCAGGAACCGATTGCGTAGCCGTAGCCGACGCATTGTTCAGCAATTTCTGTCCCAAGGCAGCCGAAGCCGACTGAAACAATTCATCCTTCAGGTCGATGGTTTCGCGTCTGAACTTACCACAGATCGGAGCCAGCTTCGTTTTCTTCTTGTTCAGCGCCATATCGTCGTTGATCCATTCCTCTGCTGTATATTTTTCGCCCCCGTCTCTCGCTTCATCATACCAGTAACGGATACGCGTCATCAGCAGCTTACATTTTCCGTCCTCCGCATTGATCAGAAACTGATAATAAATACGCGTACGGTCCAATGACAGAGCTGTAGAAGAGAAAACCATATACTCTTCGGCGGTCGCTGCAATGGTTCCTTCTTCCTCATTAGAATACGAAACCTGACTATACAGCTTTCCGTCGGGCTTGAAACGTCCTTTCGCCCATTCCAGCATCTGATTGAATATCTCCGTTTTCGACAGTCCCGGAGCATTTATCTCGTTGGTAAAAGCCACCTTCCCGTCGATGGTTGTTACAGCTCCGGCCAGATATTTCGGGTCGGAATTATCTTTCTTGTCCTTAGCCATACCCGTTAGCGGCAGACATAGCAGCAGCATAAATAATAACTTTTTCATGGTAATGTTCTGTTTTGATTTTCTTTTCTGTTTTCTGACGAGCAAATATACAGATAAAAAATATAGGAAAAAAAGAGAACCCTGCTAAAAAAAGGAAACGTTTGGAAATAAAAAATATTCACTACAAACCGTCTGTTTTCTGTAAGGAAGCAATTCCTTTGTCGAGAAAGCGACAGCCTGTAGTGAATATTAATGTAGAATCTCTGTCAGGAGAAAATATTATTTGACCGGAATCTTGTCGATTCTTGCCTGATGACGTCCTCCTTCAAAATCAGTAGAGAAGAATTCCGTCATAATCTTGTCAGCCATTTCCGTATCGATGAAACGTCCCGGCATCACCAGTACGTTCGCGTCATTATGCTGGCGAGCCAGACGCGCAATTTCCGGCATCCAGCACAGAGCAGCCCGAATCCCCTGATGCTTGTTCAGTGTCATGCTGATACCTTCGCCACTGCCACAGATACCTATTCCTGGGTAACATTCACCTGCTTCAACGGCAAGCGCCAGCGGATGAGCGAAATCCGGATAGTCACAGCTATCCGTACTATATGTTCCAAAATCTTTATACTCCCATCCCTTTGCCTTCAGCCATTGCTTTACATATTCTTTCAGCTCAAATCCGGCATGATCGGAAGCCAGTCCAACTACTTTCATTATAACATTGCTTTTACTTGGTTATACACATTTTCTGCGGTGAATCCCAATTTTTCGTCCAATACTTTGTACGGAGCAGAGAAACCGAACGATTCCAGTCCCCATACCTTTCCGTTCGGGCCTACCAGACCTTGCAGGTTGACCGGCAGACCGGCAGTCAGTCCGAATACCTTTGCACCAGTTGGGATAATGCTTTCCTGATACTCCTTGCTCTGGTTGCGGAACAAACCTTCCGACGGAACAGAAACGATACGCAGTTTCACGCCATCCTTGCGCAACAGTTCAGCACCTGCTACCAAAGTAGAAACTTCAGAACCCGAAGCCACCATCACCACATCCGGATTTTCATCCGATCCGGCTACGATATAAGCACCTTTTGCAGCCTGAGTATAATCAGTACCTTCCGGCAAGTTTGCAACATTCTGGCGAGAGAAAATCAGTCCCGTAGGAGTAGAAGTATTTTCCATTGCCAGCTTCCAAGCCTGAGTAGCCTCTTCTACGTCAGCCGGGCGCAATACCAGCATCGAGTTATGTCCCTTATGATTTTTCAGTTTCTCCATCAGTCGGATCTGAGCCTCCTGTTCAACTGGTTCATGTGTCGGACCGTCTTCACCAACACGGAATGCATCGTGTGTCCAGATAAACTTCACAGGAGTTTCCATCAAGGCAGCCATACGGATAGCCGGTTTCATATAGTCAGAGAAAACGAAGAACGTACCGCAGGCAGCGATAACACCTCCGTGCAGTGCCATACCGATGCAGCAGCAAGCCATAGTCAGTTCGGCTACACCAGCCTGCAGGAACGCACCACTGAAGTCCCCCTTCGTAAATGCATGAGTTTTCTTCAAGAATCCGTCTGTCTTGTCAGAATTAGAGAGGTCGGCAGAAGCCACAATCATGTTTTCCACGTGAGTAGCCAGCACACCCAGTACAGTAGCCGATGCAGCACGTGTTGGTCCTCCTGCTTTCTGCTGGATAGCCTCCCAGTTGATTTTCGGAGCCTGGTTAGAGAACCAGAATTCCATCTTCGCAGCCAGATCCGGATGAGCCTTTGCCCATTCAGCCTTCGCTGCATAACGTTCGGCAACGATCGTTTTCAGTTCTTCGCGGCGTTTTGCATACAGCTCTGCCACTTCCGGGAAAACTTGGAACGGATTCTCCAGGTCACCCCCCAGATTCTTTATGGTATTGATATAAGCATCACCACCCAGTGGAGCACCATGCGTAGCACAGTCATGCTCATAGCTTGTATTGTCTGCTCTCATTGCACCTTTACCCATAATCGTCTTACCGATAATCAGTGCAGGCTGACCTTCTACAGCTTTCGCCTGAGTCAGTGCATCACGTATTTCGTCAGGATCATTACCATTGATGGTAAACACCTTCCATCCCCACGCTTCATATTTCTTTGCGACATCCTCGTTTGTAACCTCGCCACATTCCGTAGAAAGTTGGATATCGTTCGAGTCGTAGAACATAATCAGGTTATCCAGTCCCAGATGTCCGGCAATACGTCCGGCACCCTGTGAAATCTCTTCCTGTATACCACCGTCGGAAATATAAGCATAAATAGTCTGGTTCATCACATCTCCCAGACGAGCTTTCAAGAACTTCGCAGCGATAGCAGCACCTACGGCAAAAGTATGTCCCTGTCCCAGCGGACCAGAAGTATTTTCGATGCCACGCATGATGTCCACTTCCGGATGTCCTGGAGTAGGGCTTCCCCATTGACGGAACTGAGCCAGTTCGTCCATCGTGAATTTTCCGCTCAGTGCCAGTACCGAATACAACATCGGCGACATATGTCCCGGGTCGAGGAAGAAACGGTCACGACCTTCCCAGCGTGGATTTTCAGGATCATAAACAAGAAATTCAGAAAACAGTACATTTGCAAAGTCTGCACCACCCATAGCGCCACCCGGATGACCGGACTTAGCTTTTTCTACCATCGCAGCAGCCAGAATACGAATGTTGTCGGCTGCGCGGTTCATTAGTTCTTTATTGTTTTTCATCTTGGATATGTTTGTTTGTGCAAAGATAGTAATATTCTTCGATATGAAACGAATTTTGTTTAAAAGCTTGTCAACTCCAGCGCTCTCCTGCACGTGGCAGACAGCTGTAAATGCGCCGCAAAGGTAATGCTTTTCCGGCAGGTAACAAAAAAATCGCTACAGCACCTCGTGTTGAGGTCTATAGCGATTTCTTATCACTAAATTCTATTTTTTTTGTAGCCTGATTACTTTCCAGCCGAAAACTCCTTGATGCGCTGTTCTTCACTTAGGCGGCATATTAGCAGCTGATCGTTTTTTTCTGCCACAATGTAGCCGTCCAGACCTTCCAGTACCACCTTGCGTTCGTCCGCCACATGCACTACACAGTTCCGGCAGTTGAACAGCTTCACGTCTGTTCCCACGGAGGCATTGCCATTCTCATCTTGCGGCAACAGCGTGTGCAGCGAACCCCAGCTACCTAAGTCACTCCATCCGAACTCCGCCGGCAGCACAAAGATGTCCTCTGCCTTTTCCATTACTGCATAGTCGATGGAAATTTTCTCGCAAGTAGGGAAGAGACGTTTCAGTTCCTCCGACTCCTTGTCGGTAAACAAGGCAGGCTCCAGCTCATCCATCACTCCCGCAATCTGCGGCGCGTACCTGTGTAGAGCATTCGTAATCGTTTCCACGTTCCACACAAATATCCCTGCGTTCCAGAAATAATTGCCCGCTGCCAGATACTTCTTTGCTGTTTCCACGTCCGGTTTCTCTTTGAACGCTTCCACCTTGCAGATACCCTTCCTGTCGGCTTCACCCTGAGCTGCGATGTACCCGTAGCCCGTTTCCGGTCGGGTAGGCTTCATTCCCAAGGTCACAATAGCATGTGAGTCCGCCGTTTTCTCCAGTGCCACGGCAATGCAGCGAGCAAACTCTGCCGTATCAATCACCAGTGCATCCGAAGGTGTCACTACTATGTTCGCCTGCGGAAACTCCTTCCGGATCTTCCAGCAGGCATATGCGATACACGGTGCCGTATTCCTTGCTTCTGGTTCCGCCAGGATATGCTGCTCTGGAATCTGTGGTAACTGCTCCTTTACGATGTCTACATACTTTTCCGAGGTCACTACCCAGAAATTCTCTTTCGGGCAGATATCCTTAAAACGCTCTACTGTGAGCTGAATTAACGATTTTCCTACGCCCATCACATCGATGAACTGTTTGGGATATTCAGGGGTGCTCATGGGCCAGAAACGGCTTCCTATGCCGCCTGCCATGATGACTACGTGGGTTTGCATGATTGGTTTTTGTATTATTTTTGGCTTTTAATCCCTGCGGAAAATATCACGCGTGTATACCTTCTCCTTCACATCATCCAGACACGCATCGTAACGGTTGGCGATGATAGCCTGTGATTCTTTCTTGAATTCCTCCAGGTTGTTTACCACCTTCGAGCCAAAGAACGTACTGTCATCTTCCAGTGTAGGTTCGTAGATGATAATAGTAGCACCTTTCGCCTTGATGCGCTTCATTACCCCCTGTATAGAACTCTGACGGAAATTATCGCTGTTCGACTTCATTGTAAGGCGGTATACTCCGATAACACATTCTTTTTCTTCTTTTGGGTTATAGTCCCCATGATTGTAATAATCGTAATAACCAGCTTTTTTCAGTACCTGATCTGCAATGAAATCCTTGCGTGTACGGTTGCTTTCCACAATTGCCTGAATTAGATTCTCCGGTACATCCTGATAGTTTGCCAGTAATTGTTTCGTGTCTTTGGGCAGACAGTAACCTCCGTAGCCGAACGATGGATTATTGTAATGCATGCCGATACGCGGATCCAGACAGATACCCTGAATGATTGCCTGTGTATCCAGTCCTTTTACCTCTGCATATGTATCCAGTTCGTTGAAGTAAGAAACACGTAGGGCAAGATAGGTATTGGCAAACAGTTTCACTGCTTCTGCTTCTTTCAGTCCCATAAACAACGTATCAATGTTTTCTTTGATGGCACCTTCCTGAAGCAATGTTGCAAACTCGTGCGCTTTCTCTTCCAAATGCTCGCCTGCAATGGCTTTGATAGCTTCGTTTTCTTCATCTCGTCCGTTGATGAATTTCGGGTAGCCTACAATGATACGACTCGGATAGAGGTTGTCATATAATGCTTTGCTTTCACGCAGGAACTCCGGAGAGAACAACAGGTTGAACTTCTTGCCAGCTAAGGCAGGAGTATTCTTAAACTTCTCAGCATATTTTACGTACAGGCTTCGGCAGTAACCCACGGGAATGGTACTCTTGATCACCATAACTGCATTCGGATTTACTTCCAATACCAAGTCGATTACTTCTTCTACGTGACTGGTGTCGAAATAATTCTTCACCGGATCATAATTTGTAGGAGCTGCAATTACTACAAAGTCTGCATTCTTGTAAGCTGAAGCGCCATCTAATGTAGCTGTCAGGTCTAGTTCCTTTTCTGTCAGATACTTTTCGATATATTCATCCTGTATCGGGCTGATACGGTTGTTTATTTTCTCTACCTTTTCAGGGATTACATCTACAGCTGTCACATGATGATGCTGTGACAATAATGTAGCAATAGACAGACCTACATAGCCTGTACCTGCTACGGCGATATTTAAGTTTTTAAAATCGTTCATATCGTATCAATTTAGAAATTTAATTTAGCAGTAATAAATTGAGGAACCTTCCATGCCATTTTTTGCAGTTTAGTCCATGTAGGTGATAGCCCGTGACTGCGATACATGCGGATATCTTCTTGCCACATTTGTTTGCGTTTAGTACTATCAGTTGAGAGTCCTCCCATTCGCATCTTTACGATATATTCGTTCAGATATTCTACTTTCAGATTACCTTCGTATAGATAGCGGAATAGGAAATCTGAATCTGCTGCAATCTTGTAGCTTTCGTCGTATAAGCCTAACTGGTCAATACACGTCTTACGAATGTAACAGGTAGGATGTAAAGGAAGCCACCCGTGTTTTACTTTCCATTTACTATATGAACCTCCTATCCAATTACGAATAACTTTGTTCGTATCTTGGTAGTCCACGAACAGACCGTTACCATATACAAAGTCTGCCTTTGTATTCTCAAATTTCTTGACGATTTTACTGATGGTATTTGGAGAATAAAGAAAATCATCACTATGTAGCAATCCGATTATATCTCCGGTTGCTCTCCTGATTCCCTTGTTGATTCCCTCATACATTCCTTTGTCTGGTTCTGAGATGATTTGGCTGATACGGTCTTTGTACCGATTAATCACTTGCAGAGAACGGTCCTTGCTGGCTCCGTCTACTACGATATATTCTATCTCTTGGTAATTTTGGGCTAATACACTCTCAATAGCTTGCCCGATAGTTGCTTCACGATTGAAGCAAGAGGTGATGATGGAAACTTTCATCAGAAAAATTATTTTAGATGTTGCAGAATGGTCGTGATTATAATTTCTGCTTCTAAGAAAAATGTTTAGAGTTGATAGCCCGTTTTATCGCATTTGTGATATAATAAGGAGCATGAATATGGTTAAACAATTTTTGTCAGTTTACATTTCTTTAAGTAGAAGTAAATGTTTCTTGACATGTTTATTTCAGGTTATTGTAGGATAACTCAGAAGTAATAATTAGTGTAATATTATGTAAAAGAATATACTTTTTAGCAATAGTTTAGGATTGCTCAAAAAGTGTAATAGATGACGTTATAATTTATTTTTTATCTTGCCTGTGTATCCAATCTAATGTTATCTTGGTCCCTTCTATTCGTGAAACGGGTAAATTGGGAGCAATTTCTTTGATTGGGTTCAAATTATGAACATTATCAGTGGTCATATTATGGAGGCGAAAACTTGTCATAGGAAAATTAATTCCAACTTTCTTTAGTAAATCTCCAGTCCATCCAGCAACTTTAAAACACCAAAAGGGAACTTTAGGAATATGTATTTTTTCTATAGCTGCTATTTCATTAGCCCAATCTGTTATTGGATAAGGTTCATAATCTCCTATATAAAAGACTTTTTTATTTACTTTTTCTTTATCAGCATTTAATATTGACATTATTTGATAAATAGCATTATCTATATATCCATATGTCTTTTTACATGCTCTTTTCCCCATATGAAAATACATATGAGAAAGAACGATATGAAAGAATCTATTATATGGTTCTCCAAACCATGGTCCCCATATACTTGTTGGGCGTATAATAGTCCACGTATATTTAGGATTACGTGATTTTATTATTTTTTCTGTTTCTACTTTACTTTCTCCGTATAAAGTATGTGGAGCATAATCATCAAAGCTTTTGGGCATATACCCTGGCTCACATACATACATGGAAGAAGCAAATATTACTCGCTTCAAATTTGATACACCTTCTAAAGCTTCTAATAAATTTGAAACTCCATCAATATTTGCATTATAATCTTTTAAACTTGTTCCATTTAAATCAGTACGAGCACCTAAATGAATTACATAATCAGGTTGAAATCTTATAATGCTTTTTGATAAGTATGCTTTATCTCTTAAATCAATTTTTTCCCAAATATTTCGATGTAATTCTATTTTAGGTTCTGCTATATCTAAACTTAAAATTTCATTAAATTCAAATTGGGTTAGATAGCTAATCAAATTGGTTCCTATAAATCCGGAACCACCTGTTACAAGTATTTTCATTTTTATTTATTTGATTTTAGGTTAAACCACCTTTCTAAAGTTTCTTTTATAATATTAGCATTTCCTCTTACTAATGGTTTAAAATCAAAAATCTTGGCTTTTTCAATAGTTTGTTCAAGGTCTTCTATATTGTAAACTCCTAATACACATCCTAGTGACTCAAGCTTTCGTACGACTTGCTCTTGATTGTGTATGTGTTCTAAACCTTCAATGCGTGGTACAGCTATAATCTTTTTCTTTTTATCAATGGCTTCTCTCATAGCTCCCCATCCACCTTGCATCACTATTATATCAGCTTCTTCAGAATATTTTTGCATATCTTCTTGGGGACAAAAGTCAAAAGATATAGCATTTTTACATTCATAAGTAGAGACGCCTTTTTGAATGATGATTTCTGTTTCTTTATGTTTAGCTGCATATTGATCAGCTGCTTTAACTAACCTATCAAAAGGTTGTGTGTGTGTACCTACTGTAAATAATATCATAGTACTCCTATATATTTAGAATTTGGAAATATTTTAGTTAATTCTGGCCATTGAACTAAAAATAGATCACTGAGTGGATAAGCCTTATAGGGAACTCTAGATGGCTTTGTGACATTAGCTGAAGAACAAAGAAATATTATTTTACATCCGAATAATTTTTTACCAAAAAAAATAGTTGGATAGGCTACACCTGCACCAGAAGACATAATAACATCAGGCCTCTCCTTAATTAATAAATATAAAGATTGGATAGCATTTATAATCCATGTCCATTTCTTTAAAGTTGCATTGTGTATTGTATAATATTTGAATTTTTTGAGCTTGTTTTTTAGATGTTTATTTTTATAAGTTACCCAATAAATTTCATATTGATTAATTTCAAGAGTATTCATTGCAAGCCATAATTGTTCAAAATGTCCACCAGCACTGCATATCATACAAATTTTTGGTTTCTTTTCCATTTTATAATTTAAATTATTGTAAATATTATAATTAATCAGACGATTTGACGTAGTTTCAATCTTAATTATTTGAACCGTAAGCACTCAATTTAGGGCATCCCCCTTTGAAAGGGCACTTTTGAGTGCCCTA
>ERZ857521.519-NODE-519-length-57300-cov-12.521460_pt1 | contig 57300 bp, 37 predicted proteins | sample MGYA00519701_ERZ857521 | MGnify/ENA primary metagenome ERZ857521 (study PRJEB31778, sample SAMEA3449346) | human gut metagenome | biome: human gut; feature: human-associated habitat; material: faeces | place: United Kingdom | collected 2010/2012 ...
TCAAGATCTTCACTGCTATACATAATTCTATAAATTTGGTTGGCAGCGAAGTTACCCATTTCAATCAATAGCCATTTTTTGACTACTTACAGAAATATCTTGCTAAAAAATCATCTGGTGTCATAACCGGAAGTTTAGACAAGGAAAAGTCTTTAACATTTCGGGTAACAATGACACTTACGTTTTCTTTTATAGCTGAACAATACTGCAACGCATCCTCAAAATCATCAAAACCGGAAGACAGCGCATTGTCAACAGTTTGTTCATCAGCTAAAGTTACATGCGAAAGTTTACGCAAATTAGATAAGAGTATACGTAATTCTTCAATAGGATGTTTTCGAAGGACATAAGCTGCTGTGGCATAAGTCAAAGGAGAGATATATAAAGACAATTCCCTTTTATAGGCCAACGTAAACAATTTTACAGCAGCAGGATAGAACCTTTCACGCTTATCCAGCAAATCTATTACAACATTTGTATCAAGAAATGCCCTTTTCATTGATGCTTCTGTTCTAAATGACCATAATAGGCTTTCCGTCCGTTGATGTCGTCATCATCTACCGGAGCCCCAGCTCCTAACAGACTCAATACAATATCCGGAATTTCTTCCGTCTCTTCTCTTGAAGAGGTGAGACGCGAAAGAAAATCTTCAATAATGGAAGAAAGGCTTTTCCCTTCTGCTGTAGCGTATGCTTGCGCCTTGTCTACCAATTCCTTGTTCAGTCTGATTGCTGTCGTTGCCATAGCTTTATCCCTTTTCTGCAAAAATAAAAATTATTTTTGTTATAAGCAAGGAGTATGTTTCAAAATCAGTCTCTTCCAAACAAATCCCTCGTATGGCAAATCCCTCGTATAAACCTTTTCCTGTACATCATCCAGACAAGCGTCATAGCGGTTGGCGATAATCGCCTGGCTCTGCGCCTTGAAAACATCCAGGTCATTCACCACCTTGCTGCCGAAAAACGTACTGCCATTCTCCAGCGTAAGCTCGTAGATTATCACTTCCGCACCTTTGGCTTTCACCCGTTTCATTACACCTTGGATGCTTGACTGACGGAAGTTGTCCGAGTTTGATTTCATTGTCAAGCGGTAAACACCGATGACGCACTTTTTTCTTCTGATGGATTGAAATCGCCACGGTTATAATAATTATAGTAACCAGCTTTGTGAAGTACACGGTCAGCAATAAAATCTTTTCTTGTTCGGTTGCTTTCCACGATAGCTTGAATCAGGTTTTCGGGCACATCGGCATAGTTGGCAAGTAGCTGTTTCGTGTCCTTAGGAAGACAATAACCACCATAACCGAAATTCGGATTGTTGTAATGAGTGCCGATTCGTGGGTCAAGACAAACACCGTTGATTATAGCCTGTGTATTGAGTCCTTTCATTTCTGCGTAGGTATCCAGTTCGTTGAAATAGCTTACACGCAAGGCAAGATAGGTATTGGCAAAAAGTTTCACCGCTTCGGCTTCCGTTGTACCCATGAACAAGGTGTCAATGTTTTCCTTTATTGCTCCTTCCTGCAATAATTCCGCGAATGTGTGGGCTGCTTCATCCAGCCGTTTATCCCCTTCGGGTCTGCCTACGATGATGCGGCTGGGATAGAGGTTGTCATACAATGCCTTGCTTTCGCGCAGGAATTCGGGTGAAAAAATGATGTTGTCGCACTGCATTTTCTTGCGGATGCTTTCGGTATAGCCTACGGGAATGGTGCTCTTAATCACCATGATGGTGTGCGGATTGACACTCTTTACCAGTTCAATGACTTCTTCTACATGGCTGGTATCGAAATAATTCTTTACCGGATCGTAATTGGTCGGTGCGGCGATGACAACAAAATCTGCATCGCTGTATGCCTTTGCTCCATCCAAGGTTGCGGTCAAGTTCAGGTCTTTTTCCGCCAAATATTTTTCAATGTATTCGTCTTGGATGGGTGACTTGCGTTGGTTGATCAAGTCTACCTTTTCGGGTATCACGTCTACAGCCGTTACCTGATGGTGTTGTGCCAAGAGCGTGGCAATGGAAAGTCCTACGTAACCTGTTCCGGCTACGGCTATTTTTATATTCTTCATATCGGTAAGTTTATGTTGTTCTATTGTGGTTGTAGGCAATCGCTCATGATTGGCTTTTATATCTGCCTTTTTAGGGATATATACTGCATCGGCAGTTGCAGTATATATTCATCGGCAGTTGCAGTATATATTCATCAGCAGTTGCAGTATATATTCAACTGCCGATGCAGTATATATTCATTTTTCGTGGATACTATCCTGTATGGTCTGTTCTGCCTGCCGCGCGTTCGGGGCGATGAGGTTCTTGCCGCCGTTGATGATGCAGGCAGACTTGGAGTCTTCCCACCCGTGTAGCTTGTCTGGCTCATCGTGATACTCCTTGAGCATTATCCGACGGCTTCAGCCATTCCAGGAAATCGAAGATGTTGGGTTCGTCCAGGTAGATGCCCATGCCGGCATAGCTGTCTTCATCAGGGTCTTCCGGGATGGTATACAGGTCTTCGTAAAGGCTGATCCGTCTGCCGAACGGTGTGGTGAAGTAGACCTGCCTTGTTGCCTCATGCTCCTTTTTAAAGATGTCGCTCCAGATGGTCTCCCCGTTCCAGCCGGCTGCGGCGTCATCCGTAAGCCGGACAGCAGGGCCGCTGATGTATGCCTTGTCCTTATAAAAGACGAGCTGGGCGGCGAGACAGCCGGTCCGGACATCCTCAGGAACAGAACTATGGGACGTTACGTCCTTGAACAGCCTGCCGTCCCTGTGGCGCAAAGTGAATGTACGTCCGTCTTTTACGCCAATGACCGTATAGGTATCCAGCCGTTCGGAACGGACGGTATCGAGAAGGCCTGCAGCTTCCTGCAGCGGGAGCCTTTCCCACTCCTCCATTAAAGGAGCCGTCAGACGGCACTGCCTTGCCAAAGTAGCCGGCAGGGAATTGCCGTGTTTGTCCTGCCAGTTGAAGGCAAGGTCCGCCCATAACATCTGCCGGGCTGCCTGCTTTTCTCCGGCGATCCGCAGGAACATCGGCTTGCGGCAGCGCAAGTCCGAATAGACATGCCGCAGGACCCTGTCTTCCCGTGCAAAATAGGTCAGCACATCGCTCAGACGCTGGAAGTCGCATGACAGCACGCTTTCCGTTATCCATTGCCTGAGGGCGCTGCAGGGGGCATCCGCCACAGCCTGTGACACAAGGTCGTGGACCTGTGAGGTGGCATTGGCACTCATGCCGGATCCGTCGCACCACCGGAACACCACATTGCCCAGGCTGCGGTACATGTCTTCGTAAACGCCGTCAAGCCCGATGGCGACGGTATTTTCCGTATAAAGCAGCAGGGAAAGGATAAGCCGCCCATCGAATGCCCGTGCATCCTGTTCCGCCAGATGGTGCAGCCTGACATAGATCCCATAAAAGAAAGCCACGTCGCCGTCCACGTTCATGGACGGATGGTGAAGGCGTTTCCATCGGGACTTGAACTGGTCTATCGTATGCATTTTATTTCAGGTGACAAGTTAACGGGTTGACAAGTTGACGAGGTTTTAGATGCCATTAGTGTAATCAGAACCTTGTTGCCTTGTCAACTGATACCTTGTCAACTATAAAAACAGGATGTATTCCGGCTGTACCTCAACGGAAGCGGTCAGGAGGTTGGGGAGTCCGACAAACAGACGCCTGATGCGTGAACCCTGCAGTTTTTGCAGATATCCTTCATAACCGTCCAGGAAACCGCCGATAATACGTACTTTCCTGCCTATCATGTCGGAGGATATTTCATCCGGCGTGTAATAACGTGGACTCTCGGAGGACTCTACGGCGTGGATGAAACGCTGCATGTCGGCATCCCTTACCGTCATGGGGATCCTGTAGCCGCCACGCACATAGCGGTACTGGATAGTGTTGTACGATTCAACGACTGAGTCGATGGAATGCCGGGTGTCATGCACGAAAAGCAGGTCCTGCATGAAAGGGACTTTCTCACGGCACCGTTTGCCATGCCTTACCGAAAGTTTCCACACCATCGGTGTAAAAGCCTCTATCCCCAGCTCCTTGAACAGCCTGTATGCCGGTAGCCTGGCGTTGCATCTTTTAAGGTCGCGCATGACGAACCATTTCAAACGGTCGTGTTCATCGGGCAAAGCGGCGTCTGCCGCCGGGATACCGTCCTGTATGTTAGGGTAAGATTCATTCATGGTTCAGGCAGGGACATTTCTTCTAATCCTGCAAGCTATTGTGAAATACTCAATAATAAGCAGTTATACGCGCCGGACTGTTGGCTTCTCTTTATTTTCATAAGATTGTTCCAGCTCCGTCACTGCTCCCAACAACGCCTGCATCGGTGTTGGTTTCCATGACGGATTCCATCCGTCTCATAATAGGAGATGTTCATTTTTCCCCTGGTTGAATTGTTATATATTATGCGTGATACAGATTTGTGTATTTCTCACCACTGACCTAGGTACACAGAGTCTTTTAAATTTTTCCTCTGTGGTACTCTGTGGCCTCTGTGGTGAATAGTTATGTTTCATTAAAATACATAAGTCTATACCGCATATAGTATAAACTATTGTCCGTGCTAATCTGGGTTAATCCGCGTTTCAAAACAAATTCTGAATGGATAAAAAACAAGGAAGGTGTGCCGAAAAGTTAGTTTTCATTTCGGCACACCTTCCTTGTTTGAATGGGGTAGTTGTCGTTAGAAGTATAAATAACGCTGGTCGGTTACTTTACCTTTTTCACGCAGTTCGGAGATGCATTGATTTGCATAGGCTGAACTCATGGATGAGAGTGCAGATTCTTCTTTTTTAGCATCAAATTCTTCGCTGCCTTTGTTTTTGGCGTATACTTGAATCATATAGACACCTGCGTTGCCTTTGATAGGTGCCGATACCTTTTCTACGTCGGTTTTCGAAGCGTAAGCACTGATGGCAGGTTCGCTGGCATGTGTGACAGAAATGTATGCCGGGGCATTGAACGTTACGTGTTTTACGCTGTCGCTTACGGCATCTTTCATTTCTTTTATTTGTGCCAGGCTGTTGAAGTCCTTCATTTGTCCCATCAATTGTTCGGCTTTCTTGTTGCGGATGATTTCGTTACGCAGCATGTTTGCCACTTTGTTGATGTTGACGTAACCTTTTTTGTTGATGGCTTCTACGCCTACCATAATCATGTGGTCATTGTCTCCACATTCGTAAAGCGGAGAAACTTCGCCAGCTTTAGCGTTGAAAATCCATCTCAAGGCTTCCTGGGTAGAGTGGATGTTGCCTACGTAGTGTGCATCGCTGGTGAAATCGGAACGTGGAATTACTGTGTAACCGGCTTCTTCTGCGTTCTTTTTCATGTCTTCCAGCGTTGTGTTCTGTGCTACGAACTGGCTGAATTTGTTATAAGCATCATTGTATGTTTCTTTGCTGAATTCAACCGGGCATTTGATAACGGCTACATCATATTTCGGTTTCATAGCCTTTTTGTTCATTACCTGAAGAATCAGGTTGGCTTGTCCTACTTTCAGGTTCTTCAGTTCGTTTACCGGCTGGTTGATAAGTGTCTGGATGTACTTCAAGTTGTCAGCATCCAATGCAGCACCTTCCCAGCTCATGGCATTCACCCATGTAGCTTCGCCTGTCTGTCCGTATGCTTTTGCCACTTCTGCAAAGTCGGCACCTCCCTTGATAGCATTGAAAATGCTGTCTGCCAGTTCGGTACGTCTTGCTTCTGTGTCTGCCATTACCTGAATCTGACGGAATTGGATAGAGTCGGGAGCCGTAGTCTTGGCAAGAATCTTGAACGTGTTGTACGAGTCATCGCCCGCATTGTAATAAGGACCGTATACTTCGTTGACTGACGCAGAGTCAAGACGGGCTGCTACATCTTGTGGCAGTGAAGTCTTGTTGATGGCTACGCCTGTATAGTTGACGGTAGAACCGGTAGAGCGGACAAATGAAGCATAGTCTGTAGTGGTTTTGTCCAGTTGGTCTGTAAATTCAGTTACTTCCTTCAATACGGCACCGCGGTCTTCGGCAGAAGGTACTACATGTACATCGATGTACTGGATGTCACGGGTCTCGACCGGTTGTTTGTAAGATTCCTTCCGTTCGTTGTATAAGTTCTTGATTTCCTCATCGGATACGGTGATGGTAGAATCGCTGATGCTGGCATAAGGAACCCCAGCCAGAAGCAGGTCGCTTTGTTCGGTGCGTCCCTTGAAAGCATCTTCTGCTGCCACCGGGTTCGAAATCAAGGATTTTGCAATCAGATTCTGGTATTTAGATGCCAGCAAAGATTGTCTCAATGTCTTTTCTACAAATGTCCAGAAGTTACCTAGTTTTTGGTAATACTCTACATATTGTGCAGGCATTTGTGATGAGCCCAGGTTGGCATATTCTACCAGGAATTTTTTCAGCATATCCTTGTCGAATGCTCCTGTCTGTGGGTTACGGAACGGAGTCTGCATCAGCAGCGGGTTCGTACCTTCATCGATGACTGCCTGAAGTTCTTTATCGGTAACAGTCAGTCCCAGTTTCTCTGCTTCTCCTGCTATCAGCTGGTTGGTGACATAAGTGTTCCATACCTGGTCTTTGACGTTTGTCAGCTGGTCTTCGTTCAACGAGTTCAGCCCGTTGGTCAGCTTGATGACTTCGCTGAATTCATCTACCATTTTTTGATACTCTTGTGCGGAGAGTTTTTCTCCATTGACTTCTCCGACGTCTTGTCTTCCCTGATGCGGCTGGAGAACTTTCCATGCATCACCCGCAATGAAAGCGAATAAGGCAAGACCGATTACGATGACCAAAAGTGGTCCTTTGCTTCTAATTGATTGTAAAGTTGCCATTTAAAGTTATTATTTTGTTTATTGTTTTTCCTTTTAGCGCACGAAGATACAAAAAATGTACGTAGCAGTGTCGTTTTTCCTCAAAAAAATGATGTTTTCCTTATGTTTGAGGCATAACTTTCAGTTTGACCAGCTCTATTTTCGTAGCTGTGACCTTGATTATCTTGAAATGAAAATGATTGATGTTTACTATTTCATGAGGTTTGGGAAAGCTTTGGAATTCGTGGAGAATCAGCCCTCCGATGGTTTGGTATTCGTCGCTTTCGGGCAGGTTGAGTCCGAATTCCTCGTTTGCCTTTTCAATTTCAAGCCGTCCGGAGAAAATGTATTCGTTGTCACCGATGGCTTTGGCTATGGTAGATTTGGTATCATGTTCATCTTCAATGTCACCCAGGATTTCTTCTACCAGATCTTCCATGGATACAATACCTGATGTACCTCCGAACTCATCGACTACTACGGCAAGTGACCGTTTTTGCTGCATCAACAGTTTCATCAGTTTATGGGTACTCATCGATTCGGGTACGATAGGGATGCGGCGTATGTTTTTGTGCCAGTCGGTGAGAGGCTTGAACATTTCAGAGGAATGGATATAGCCTACGATATTGTCAATGCTTTCTTTATAGACGATGATTTTACTGATGCCATGCTCGATAAATGTTTCTTTTAGTTTTTCGAGTGGAGTATCGAGTTCTACAGCTATGATTTCGGTACGGGGAATCATGCAGTCGCGTACCTTGATATTCGTAAAGTCGAGGGCATTGCGGAACAGTTCGATTTCGGTGTTGATGTTCTCCGGGTCATTCGTGTCTTTCAAGCTGTTTTCAATAAATGTGTCGAGGTCGACTTTGGTGAATGCCTTTTCTTTTATTTTTTTATCGACTTTATGTCCGGATATGCGTAAAATGCCGGTGGAGAGTGATGCCACAAGCCAGCTGATGGGATACAGGATTATATAGAAGATGAAGGCGGGTACGGCAAAAAGTCGCAACATGTGTCCTGGAAACATCTTGAACAATGTTTTGGGGATAAATTCGATGGTGAGAATCATGATTGCCGTAGAGGTCAGGATTTCGATGATTATTATCCAGGCAGCAGGCAGGGATGTACGGGGGAATGCATATTGCCCGAACAATTGTGTCATCCCGATGCAGAACATTACCAACGAGAGGTTGTTTCCTACCAGCATGGTAGACACGAAGTGATTGGCATCGTGGTAAAATTTGGAAAGAATCTGTGCCGACAAGCTATTGTCTTTCCTCATCTCGAAGCGTAACTTGCTGGAGGAGAGGAAAGCTATTTCCGTCCCTGCGAAAAAGACGGAAAGTGTCATGCATATGATTAGGTTAATGATAAGGCTCGTCATGTCACTTAATTGGTTTTCGGTTGTTGGACGGTATCTGCCGGTGCTGTATCTTCTACAGTAAAGATACCGGTATTATTGAATATTTGGTATTCGGTCATTTGCTGATTCGATTCGAATCCGTATCCGGTTAGTATTTTGTCGGGCTGTTCGATCCGGATATAGCGGTCGGAATAGATTCGTTCTTTGCCTTGGTCCCAATACATCAGTTGGGTGTCGAATTTGTCGCCCCGTTGGCTACGTATATGTACATTGCCGCGAAGTTCCCATAATTTCTTGGGTTCGTAATAAAAAGCCGTATCTGCTTTGATGCTGGCGTCTATGTGGAACAGGGTATCGAACTTTTCCAGGTAAATGCCTTTCTGGAATGCCCAATACGGGGTGTCTATCCGGCTGTAAACAAGCCATTCGGCTGTAATGATTTTATAGCGTATCATTCCAGAGTCGGAGATGTAGGTAGTTACTTCGGTGGTGCGCATGTCTGGGATGGAGTCTCCTTTTCCTACAGCTTCTGCCAGATTTTCTTTTTTCCCGCATGAAGGCAGTAAGACAACCATTAAAATTGCCCATGCGGCAATCGTCAGGCACAGCGGTATCATGTATTTCTTTTGGTTCGGTTTATGTTGTATCATGTCGGTTTATCTTAAGATTATGGTTTCGTTTATCCATCCGCCCAAAATGACGGCGTTGCCTTTCTTCAGTCCCAAGCCGGCAAGTGCTTTTTCTGTAGGGATATGTTTCTGGTAGGTATTGATGAGCTGGGTTGCTTCATCGGCTGTGCTTGTATCGACTGATTGGGCTTTTTGCAGCTTGTCGATTACGGCAAAGTAAGTGCATTGGTTCAGGGTAGCTTCTTTGCACCAGTTGGGGTTCGAAGCATACATTTGCGCAATCAATATGTACGGTTTACCTTCGTCTTTATCAAGGGATATGGATTTGAGTGCATATTGTTTTGCCCGTTTCCATTGTTTGTCTTGAAACAAGACTCTTGCCGCGCGATAGCAATATTCGGCTTTGTCCGCAGGATTGGGGGCCAGCATCGCCGCCTCGTCAAAGTAGGTTATGCTTTCTTCTATTTTGCCCCTTTGATAGCATAAGCGTCCACATTCTGCTGCAAGTCCAGCTGTAGGCGTTAAGGTATAGGCGGCTTCTGAAGCCGTCAGATATACTTCTTCACCCGTGCACTTCAGTTGTCTCAGGGTAGAAAGAACCAGATTGATATATGCCAGGTCGGTTCTATGCTGTTCTATTTTGGGGGCATATAGTTTTTGTAAGTCCTCACAGGTTACACATCTGCTCTCGATAAAGCGGGTGTCTATGTAGTCTTTTGTTATCGACCATAGATGTTGCTTCTGTGGGTCGTTTATGGTGCTTTCCAGCCGGAAGCGGATGTAGCGGGATGCCTTCAAGTAGTCTTGGATAAACTGTTCGATGTGTCCGGCATTTGTTTTCAATTTTTGCAGCGACAGGTCCATGAGGTCTTCCAGCATATAATAAGTGGACTTCTCTTTTTCCATGCCGATGGCTTCTTGTTCTTTTCTGTATGCCTTGTCTATATTGATGTCGGTACCCGAGAACATGACATAGTCGTGTATCTTCATCCCCAAGACGAATCCGGGGGTAACCGGTGTATGGGTCAATGTGTTCAATGAATCCAAATATTGTATGTGCTGGTCATGTATATTCATCAATTCTGTCAAGTAATCCTCTTCCTTTGTTTCGTTATCCGAATCGGCAATCAGTGCACGCAGGATTTGGGTGCCATCGGTGTAGATATTGGGAGATGCCCAGGGGGCTTCGGTAAATACCGATTTCCATGGGCTGTAGGCTTGGGCAAAATCATTTTTTTGCAGATAAGTTTTATACAGGGCAATATGCTGTATGCACCGGACACTATCTTCACCGTGTCCGAAGCGTGAACCATCTTCTATTCCTTTTTGTGCATTGGCTGAAAGGGAACAGAGGAGCCATATTACCAATAAACCTGCATACTTCATGGTATTGCGGATAACCGCTTCCTTAGTTGACTTTCCATTTCATGAACCAGCGTTCGTTGAAGGTCAGACCCAACTTGATGACAAAGCGGTTCTCTGATAATACATTGGCAACTGAAGGCTGCACGCGTACATATTCTCCTGTCAGGCTTAAGACAGTCCTGTATTGAAATACATTGAGAGGGAATCCGAATCCGGCACTGACACTGTATTCGGAAGGACCTTCGAATTGGGGAAGCTTCAGGTAAGGAGTGGCATAGTTGAAGCCTACGCGGTAACGTACCCGTGCCAAGTAGTTTCTTCCGATGGGGTTGGGCAGGTATTCGGCTCCTATCGCGATTTTGCTGCGGTCTTTATACATATCGGTCTGGTTGTTGTATTTTACCGAACCCCATTTTTGCAGGGTATAGTCGGCACCGATGGTCAGCCTGTTTTTATGCATATATGCCACGCCGGTACCGAATGTGTGCGGAATGCCATACGAATCGTATATGTTCGTTTCGTTTGTTGTAGAATAATTCGAATTGTCGGTAACTTGAATGCCTCGCGTGTCGGTCGAGTTTAGGGTATGTCCCAGTTCGTACACCAAGCCCAGTGTCAGGTTGTCAGTCTTGTTGATCTTCTGGGTGTATTGCAAGCCAAAATTGGCCACATAGCTTTTTACCCTGACTTCGTTGTAGACAATGGTCTGGTCGCTGGTAGTGTTGAATCCTACACTGGACTGGTAATTGAGCGAGCCGTACATGTATCCGGCACTTGCTCCGATAGAAAGGTTATCCAGTATCTTGAATCCCAGCCCTGCGGTAATCTGTTGCAGACCTCCGTCGCCATAAAATGTATTGGTAGCCGTATAGCTTTCGCTTCCTTCTACAGGGGTAGTGGTCGAAAAGTTATATCCTACGTTCGAAAACGGAGTGAATCCGACGGCAATACCCAAGCGCTTGTGCAGGCGGAACTGCATGGCGATATAGTCAAAGCTGGAGTTCTTGGCATTGGAACTGATGCCGTTTTCCTTGTAGTTCGAACTTTTCAGGCTCATTCCCATATCGAACATGAACGAAAGAGAGTCGACCGAAGATATGGATGCCGGATTGGTCAGGTTGATGTGTTCGCTGTAACGCAGGCCGTAACCGATGCCTCCCATGGCTGCATTGTTGGCAAAACCGCGGTCGGACAAGTCGCCCAGACCATATCGTGTATAAGGAGAATTCGTGCTTGACTGGGCAGAGGCCGTCAACCAGCTTCCTATCATCAAGACGCTGAGTAGAAGTGCTTTATTTCTTAACATTATAATTCAATATTCTGTTTAAACCTTTCAATACTAAAAATCTGTCTGCAAAGATGATACTTTTTAAGTTTGTATCAAAAGAAAATTTATCTCCTCCGGTTAAAAAAACCAAAAGGTCAGGGTATTTTTTTTGCATCAGACGGATATAGCCCATGATTTCGAACTCGATGCCTTTGATGACACCTGCGCGGATTGCGGTTTCGGTACTGTAGCCGAACTCGGGCAGGTCGCCTCCTTTTTCTATCAGAGGAAGCTTGTCGCAACAAGCGTTCAGGGCTTTGAAGCGGGTATAGATGCCTGGCGAGATGTTTCCTCCCCAGTAGCATCCTTGTGCATCGATGAACTCATAGGTGAGTGCCGTACCCGCATCGACGACCAGCAGGTTCTTGTCCGGACATAGGTAATTGGCTCCTACTACTGCTGCCAGCCGGTCCATGCCCAATGTTTTCGGGGTTTTATACATATTCCGGATGGGTACAGGAGTTTCGTACGTCAATTCCAGAATGGGCAGGTCTATCTTCTTCAGCTGCCTGCGTATCGTATTGCTGAGCGAGATGACAGATGCAATGATGATGTGTCCGATGGGGTATTTGTGGCATAGCATGGGAAGATAGTCCAGCGAATGGTTTGACCCGCGGAGCACTTCTACCATCTCTTCTTTGTCGAATACGGCAAGTTTGGCAACAGTGTTGCCTATGTCGATAACTAAGTTCACTTCTTTTCGTTTTTTGCGGTGCAAAGTAAATTAAAAAATGAATAGGTCACGCAATAAAACTCATAATTTCTTTCGAACATCTGAATTATTCCTTGTATTTTTGCACCCGGATTGAGACAGAAACGAATATAGAATGAAGAGGAAACTCATATACTTGCTCTTGGCGTTGCTTATAGTCGGGTTTGCCCGCGCAGCCAGCTTCAAGTCGGACAGCATACGGTTCAGCTTGCTTACCTGTGCGCCGGGAAGCGAAATTTATGCGCACTTCGGGCATACGGCTATCCGGTACGAGAACTACACGAGGGAGATTGACCTGGTATTCAATTACGGGATGTTCAATTTCCGTGAGCCGCATTTCGTGTGGCGTTTCGTGAAAGGAGAGACCGATTATCAGCTGGGTATTACACCTTATATGTATTTTAGGGCTGAATATGCCATGCGTGGCTCTTCGGTGTATCAGCAAGTGCTGAACCTGACACAGGAGGAAAAGTTGAGGCTTCTGGGATTGCTCGAAGAGAATTACCGTCCTGAGAATCGGGTGTACCGGTATAATTATTTTTATGATAACTGTACCACCCGTGCCCGCGACCAGATAGAGAAAGCTATCGAAGGAAAAGTGGTGTATGCCGATTCCATCGGCGGAAAGACATTCCGTAGCATCATTCACGAGTTTACCTCCGAAGCTCTGTGGGACGAATTCGGTATCGACCTTTGCCTGGGTGTGGAGGCGGACCGGGAGATAGGAAAACGTCTGCAGATGTTTGCTCCTTTCTATATGTTGCATTATGCGGATAGTGCTTATATTGTGTCGTCCGCCGGAGTGAAGCGTCCGTTGGTGTCCGAAAAGACAACTATCGTCAATGTCGATCCTGAACCAGTGGAACCAGGTTTTCCTTTATCTCCGGTGGCGTGTGGTATCTTGTTCCTCATTGTTTGCATCGTGATGGGATGGGTACAATGGAAGCATCGGTGTGTGTGGTGGGGATGGGACGTAGTGTTGCTCTTGCTGCAGGGGCTGGCAGGGTGTATCGTCGCTTTCCTGTTTTTCTTCTCTACCCACCCCACGGTAGGCTCGAACTGGTTGCTCTGGTTGTTCAATCCGGTGCCGTTGTTCTATCTTCCATTCCTCGTTTTTCATGAGAAAAAAGGGCTGAAAGACCCTTATCATGTCATAAATATCGTGTATTTAACATTATTTATGGTGATTATCCCGATTTGTGGGCAAGAATTTAATTTAACAGTATTACCTTTGGCACTCGGTTTGCTGGTGAACTCCGTGAGCCGTATATTAGTTTGGAACAAAAAGTAATGAAAGAACGCATACTGACATCTTTAATCACCGTGATTGTACTGACCGGGCTGCAGGCACAGACCGCGTCACCCGTACCCCGTCTGGTAGTTGGCCTTACCATCGACCAGCTCCGTTCGGATTACATCGAGGCATTCTCTGCCTTGTATGGCGAGAAAGGCTTCAAACGGCTGATGAAAGAAGGGCGGGTGTATTGTAATGCGGAATACGACTTTATCAATATCGACCGCTCGTCGGCAGTGGCATCGGTTTACACGGGCACTACACCTTATTATAATGGCATTGTGGGCAACCGCTGGATGGACCGTAATACACTCCGGATGGTAAAGTGTGTAGACGATCCTGCCTATATGGGCATTTATACCTCCGAAAGCACTTCGCCCCAGCACTTGTTGGTATCTACCTTGTCGGATGAGCTGATGGTGGCATCGAACGGGGCTGCCGAAGTATATTCTATTGCTCCTACACGCGAAATGGCGATTCTTTCCGCCGGACATGCAGCAAAGTGTGCGCTTTGGCTGAATGATGAAACAGGTAAGTGGTGTGGTTCTACTTACTATGGTACGTTTCCCGACTGGGTGACTACCTATAATGACCAGGAAGGGCTTGATTTCCGTATCGGTAGTTTGACATGGGGACCTTATTTGCCAGTCACTTCGTACCGTTATGTGACATCTACCGCCAAGCAACTGACTTTCAAACACGATTTTTCGGATGAGCGGTCGGAAAAATACAGGAAGTTCAAGACCAGTCCGTATGTGAATGATGAGGTGAACCGTTTGGTAGATGCATGTCTGCTTCATACTCAGGTGGGAAAAGACAATATTCCCGACCTGCTCACCCTTTCGTATTATGCGGGCAACTATGCGCACAAGCCGAATACGGAATATGCAATGGAAATTCAGGATATGTATGTGCGCCTGGATCATTCCATCGGCGAATTGCTGGAACTGATAGACCGTAGGGTAGGGCTTGCCAACACGCTGTTCTTCATAACTTCGACGGGGTATGCGGATTCGGAACCTAAAGACCCTGAGCAATATCGTATCCCCAGCGGTGAATTTCACATCGAGCGTTGTGCCGCTTTGCTGAACATGTATTTGATGGCGATATACGGTCCCGGGCAATACGTGGAGACGTATTACGATCGTCAAATCTACTTGAACCATAAACTGATAGAAGACCGCAAGCTGAACCTGACGGAGATACTGAACTGTGCTTCTGATTTTATTGTGCAGATGAGTGGCGTGCGTACGGCATATTCTTCACAACGCCTGTTGTTGGGAGCATGGACTCCGCGTATCGATAAAATCCGCAATACATTCAATCCGAATTGTTCGGGAGATATTTACGTGGAGGTGATGCCCGGCTGGTCGGTTATCGATGAGGTTTCACATTCTACTCATGTAGTGCGGGATACGTATGCATCGGTTCCGCTTATTTTCATTGGTAACAACATCAAGCCGGAAATTCTGTATACTCCGGTAAAAGTAGCTACAATAGCTCCTACGGTAGCTCACTTCATGCGCATTCGGGCGCCTAATGCTGCGATGTCAGCCCCTCTTACAGGCATTCGCAAGTAATTTTGTATCAAGAAGCTTTTCGGATACATGGCGAATTGCTTATCTTTGCAACCGAATTAACAAAATCATTTTTAATAGAAATAATAAAAACAACAACATAAAATGGGATTTAATGAATTTATAAGTAAGATTTTCGGAAACAAGGCTACTCGTGACATGAAAGAGATTCAGCCGTGGGTAAACAAGGTAAAGGAAGTATATCCGGAAATCCAGAAGTTGACGAACGATGAGTTGCGTGCCAAGACAGAAGAATTGAAAAAGTATATCAAGGATTCTGCAATTGCAGAGACTCAGAAGATTGCAGACTTGAAAGCAACTATCGAAGCAACAGACATCGAAAAACGTGAGCCGATTTTCAATCAGATAGACAAGCTGGAGAAAGAGGTGCTCGACAAATACGAAAAGGCATTGAATGATGTGTTGCCTACAGCTTTTGCGATTGTAAAAGATACGGCACGTCGTTTCGCCGAGAATGAAGAAATCGAGGTCACAGCTACCGAAATGGACCGCAATCTGGCTGCACAAGGACGTGATTTCGTACGGATAGAAGGTGAAAAGGCTGTCTGGAAGAATCATTGGATAGCTGGTGGTAATGAGATTACCTGGAATATGGTGCATTATGATGTACAGCTTTTCGGTGGTGTGGTATTGCATCAAGGCAAGATTGCCGAAATGGCAACAGGTGAAGGTAAGACTCTGGTGGCTACGCTTCCGGTATTCCTCAATGCTTTGACCGGAAACGGTGTGCATGTCGTAACCGTAAATGATTACTTGGCTAAGCGTGACTCGGAATGGATGGGGCCGCTTTATATGTTCCATGGTTTGAGCGTGGATTGCATTGACAAGCATCAGCCCAACTCGGAAGCCCGCCGCCGTGCTTATATGGCAGACATTACATTTGGTACCAATAACGAATTCGGCTTCGATTATTTGCGTGACAATATGGCAGTAAGCCCCAAAGACTTGGTACAGCGTCAGCATAATTATGCCATTGTCGATGAGGTCGACTCGGTCTTGATTGACGATGCACGTACGCCGCTGATTATTTCCGGTCCGGTGCCCAAAGGTGACGAGCAATTGTTCGAAGTGCTTCGCCCGTTGGTGGAAAGACTGGTAGAAGCACAGCGTAAACTGGCTACTCAGTATCTGGCAGATGCCAAGCGTCTGATAGCTTCGGACAAGAAAGAAGACCAGGAAGCCGGTTTCCTTGCCTTGTTCCGTAGTCATAAGGCGTTGCCGAAGAACAAGCCACTTATTAAGTTCTTGAGCGAACCGGGTATCAAGGCAGGCATGCTGAAGACCGAAGAAATCTATATGGAGCAGAACAACAAGCGTATGCCCGAGGCGGTAGAACCTTTGTATTTCGTAATTGACGAAAAACTGAAGAGCGTAGACCTGACCGATAAGGGTATCGACTTGATTACCGGAAAATCTCAAGATCCTACATTGTTTGTGTTGCCCGATATTGCAGCCCAACTTTCGGAACTGGAAAATGCTCCCGGATTGAGCGATGAAGAAAAGCTTGCCAAAAAAGATGAATTCATGACGAACTATGCCATCAAGGCAGAACGTGTACATACCATCAACCAGTTGCTGAAGGCATACACGATGTTCGAAAAAGATACCGATTACGTAGTCATGGACGGTCAGGTGAAGATTGTTGACGAACAGACCGGCCGTATTATGGAAGGACGTCGCTGGAGCGATGGCTTGCATCAGGCTGTAGAAGCCAAAGAAGGAGTGAAGGTGGAAGCTGCTACCCAGACTTTTGCAACGATTACACTCCAGAATTATTTCCGTATGTATCACAAGCTGGCAGGTATGACCGGTACAGCAGAAACCGAAGCGGGTGAATTCTGGGACATCTACAAACTGGATGTGGTAGTAATCCCGACCAACCGTCCGATTGCCCGTATTGATATGAATGACCGGGTGTATAAGACCAAGCGTGAAAAGTACAAGGCTGTTATCGAAGAAATCGAGAAGATGGTGCAGGCAGGCCGTCCGGTATTGGTAGGTACTACTTCGGTCGAAATCTCGGAAATGCTGAGCAAGATGCTTACCCTTCGTAAGATTCCTCACAACGTATTGAATGCGAAATTGCATCAGAAGGAAGCGGAAATTGTTGCAAAGGCAGGACAGAGCAGTACGGTGACCATTGCCACCAATATGGCAGGACGTGGTACCGATATCAAGCTGAGTCCGGAAGTGAAGGCGGCAGGCGGTTTGGCTATCATTGGTACAGAACGTCATGAATCACGTCGTGTAGACCGTCAGTTGCGTGGTCGTGCCGGACGTCAGGGAGACCCGGGTTCTTCTGTATTCTTCGTATCGTTGGAAGACGACCTGATGCGTCTGTTTGCTTCCGACCGTCTGGCTCATTGGATGGATAAGATGGGCTTTAAAGAAGGCGAGATGATAGAGCATAGCATGATATCGAAATCTATCGAACGTGCCCAGAAGAAGGTAGAAGAGAATAACTTCGGTATCCGTAAGCGTTTGTTGGAATACGATGATGTGATGAACAAGCAGCGTACCGTGGTTTATACGAAACGCCGTCACGCTTTGATGGGCGAACGTATCGGTATGGATATCGCAGATATGATTTGGGATCGTTGCTACAATGCAGTAGCTCAGCCGGCCTACGAAGATGCCAAGATGGAAATTCTTCAGACACTGGCAATGGAAACTCCGTTTACCAGCGATGATTTCCGCAACAAGAGCAAAGACGAACTTGCCGAACAGACTTTCCAAAGTGCGATGGACCTGTTCCGGCGCAAGACCGAACGTATGGCACAGATTGCCAATCCGGTAATCAAACAAGTGTATGAGAACCAGGGACAGGTTTATCAGAACATTTTGATTCCGATAACCGACGGTAAGCGTATGTATAACATTTCGGTGAATCTGAAAGAAGCTTACGAAACCGAAGGAAAGGCTATTGTCAAGGCTTTCGAAAAAGCGATATTATTACACGTGATTGATGATGCCTGGAAAGAGAATCTCCGTGAACTGGACGAATTGAAACATTCGGTACAGAATGCAAGCTATGAGCAAAAAGATCCGTTGTTGATTTTCAAACTCGAATCAGTCAATTTGTTTGATGCTATGGTGAACAAAATCAATAACAATACCATATCTGTATTGATGCGCGGACAGATTCCAGTACAAGAACCTCAGCAAGTGCGTCAGGCTGCTCCCGAACCTCAGCAACCCCGTCAGCAATACCGTGAGGAAAAGCAGGACTTGAATGATCCCGACCAACAGGAAGCTGCTGGAAAAGATACACGTGATGCTAAAAAAGAACCTTATCGTGCCGAAAAGACGGTAGGACGCAATGACCCTTGCCCTTGTGGAAGTGGTTTGAAATATAAGAACTGCCACGGACGGAACTTGTAAGTATTTCTATTGACATAATAACTTAAACATGCATTGCCGTAAAGATACGAAAGAGGATTGTTCCTCTTCGCATCTTTGCGGCAATGTTTTTTTAAAGGTCTGGCGGTTGTGTGTAGGTTTGTTGGGAAAATAGACACCTGTGGACCACTTGTACGGGTACTTGTGTGGTTTTGTGTTCAAAAATCCCTTTTTTCTTGTTGGGGCGAATGATAATTTTCTTTAAGTTTGCACATCATTATCATTTGATACCGTGAAGACATGAAAAGGATAGTATTGTTACTTGTGGGTTGGCTGGGAATATGCACTGCAGTTTTAGGGGGAGTTGATGTACGTTCGGAGCGATTGACCGTTGCTGAAGGTCTGGCGAATAATTCAGTACGTTGTATTTATCAGGATGGGAAAGGATTTATCTGGTTTGGTACGCTTGACGGACTTAACCGGTATGACGGTTTGTCTTTTCTGACATTCTTGCCTGAAAAGGAGATGAAGATTTCGCTTGCCGACCATCGTGTATACCGTTTGGCTGAAGATAAAAACGGCTTCTTATGGATACGTCATACCAACTCGTTATATAGTTGTTACGATTTGCGCAAAGGACAGGTAGTTGATTTTACCGGGTGTGGAGAATATTTGGATTCATACAGTTCTATTTATATTCCAGAGAAAGCAGACGAAGATGTTTGGCTATGGGGCACTCAGGACGGATGCCGTAGGGTTGTCTGTAAAGGAGGGTCATTGACTTCAGAATCTTTTAAGAAAGGTAAAGGTTTGGCATCGGATGATGTGAATCAGATTTACCCGGATGGAAAGGGAGGTGTATGGATTGCTACTGCTCACGGTTTATACCATTGGCTGGACGGAAAATTGCTGACTATCGATTCTCGTTTGAATATCCGGTATATTTACCGGTATGAGGGAAAGGCATACTTTTTTGCTTCCGATGGTTCTATGTATGGGACAGATGCGGCAGGACAGATAAAACAGCTGGATCAGCTTGCCGTACATAAGTCTCTTCGTTTCAATGGTCAGGTATATTACCGTGATGAGTGGATGATTTATACATCGGCTGGTAATTTTTGTTTTAATTTCCGTCAAGGATGTTACGTAAAACCCAATCCCATGTTGGATATACGCAATGTGCAGATTCAGCAAGATAACAAGCATGATTTCTGGATTTATAACAATTCCGGGAAATTGCGCTATCTGCAGGTAGAAAGTGGGAAAGTATTGGAATTCCAGCTTATGACGAAAGAGGATTTGGATTACATTGATGAGGAACGTTATTCGATTGTACATGATTCGCGTGGCCTTTTATGGATTGCTACATACGGGAATGGTTTGTATGTATATGATTTGCAGCATGATGAGATGCAACATTTTACAACAGGTGAAAAGGATAACGGAGTCATAAGTTCTGATTATCTGCTATGTCTGATGGAAGACCGGTTGGGTAACATGTGGGTCAGTTCGGAGTTTACCGGGGTGGATAAATTGAACATAGTCAATACAGATGTAGCCAGGGTATATCCCAATGGAGAAGAGAAAATAAACCGTTCCAATGCTGTACGGTTTGTTTCTTGTCTCGATGGTTCCGATATCTATTTGGCAACACGTACAGGAGATGTGGTCGTTTATGATACTTTGCTGGCAGTAAAGAATGTATTGAAAGCCAACACCAATGTATATGCCATAGCCGAAGACAGGGAGGGCACGAAATGGTATGGCACGCGTGGAAAGGGAATCATTGTCGGTGAAGAGCGTTATATGCACCAACGGGACGATTCGACTTCACTCTCTTCCAATCAGATTTATAACTTGATGTGCGACAGTCGTGGAAGGATGTGGGTCGCTACTTTTGGAGGAGGATTGAATCTTGCTGTACGTAAAGAGGGGAAATACCAATTTCGCCGTTTTTTCCAGTCTGAGGCACAAAACCGGGTACGTATTTTGTGTGAAGACTGTGGAGGATGGATATGGATGGGGACAGACAAGGGTATCTATGTATTTCAGCCAGACGAGCTGATACGTAATCCGAATGCTTATTATCATTATGCATTGGAGAATGGCAGTCTGTACAGTAATGAGATACGGAGCATTGTTCTTGATTCGGAAGGATATGTCTGGATAGCTGAGACCGGAGCCGGATTTTCATATTGTGCGCCGGGTCAGGATTATGCCCGTTTGAAATTTGTGCATTGTGGAGTGACCGATGGTCTGGTAAACAATATGGTGCAGGATTTCGTAGAAGACCAGCAAGGCAATATGTGGATTTCTACAGAATACGGCATTTCTTGTTTCGACCGGCAGACGGGGATTTTTGAAAATCATTTCTTTTCTTCGAATGTATTGGGGAATATCTATTGTGAGAATTGCGGTATCCGTTTGCCTGACGGGCGGCTTGCTTTCGGCACGAACTATGGATTGAGTGTCATCAATCCGATATTGGTGTCTGAAGCCGGAAATGAAAGTGTCGTGACATTTACCGATTTGAAACTGAACGGAGTATCCGTACGTCCCGGTGATGATTCCTCTCCGCTGGAATTGGCTTTGCCTTATCTGTCCGAAATCAGGTTGGATTATAATCAGAATTCTTTTGTTGTCAATTTTTCTACCTTGGATTATGTACGGCCGGGCATACAAAAGTTCTGCTATATGTTGGAAGGATATGAAAAGGAATGGAGTATTCCTTCGCCATTAAATTTCGCAGCATATAAAAACCTTCGTCCCGGAACATATCGTTTGCATGTCAAGGCGAGCAATTCGCTGGGAGTGTGGAATGAAAAAGAATCGGTATTGAAGATTGTTGTAGTTCCTCCGTTTTGGCGTACAATATGGGCATACCTGATTTATATCCTTCTGTTGGGAGGGGCGTTGTATTTGACATATCGCATTTTGGCAAGGATGAATGCCTTGCGTAATCAGATTAAGGTGGAAGAGCAGCTGACAGAATACAAGCTGGTGTTCTTTACCAATATATCGCACGAGTTTCGTACACCGCTTACACTGATACAAAATGCGTTGGAGAAAATACATCTGTCTGGGAAGCTTCCCAAAGAGATAGCTTCTTCGGTACGGGTTATGGACAAGAGTACGATGCGTCTGTTACGGCTTATCAACCAACTCTTGGAGTTCCGGCGGATGCAGAACAACAAGCTCACTCTTTCATTGGAAAAAATAGATGTCATGGATTTCTTGCACGACTTGACTTTGAATTTTAAGGAAATGGCAGAATCCAAACGCATGAAATTCTGTTTCGAACCTTCGACGGACCATTATAATATGTATGTCGACAAGGAGAAGCTGGACAAAGTAGTTTATAATCTGTTGTCTAATGCCTTCAAATATACTCCTTCCGGTGGGACAATTATCCTGACGGCAAAGGTAGATGAGGCTGGCAACCGATTTATAGTCCAGGTGTCAGATACCGGAGTGGGTATACCGAAAGAAAAGCGTGAAGAACTGTTCAAACGTTTTGCCAAGAATCGTATCTCTGGAAGCAGTATGGGAATCGGTCTGCATCTGACTCATGAATTGGTCGTTGTTCACAAAGGGACAATCACTTATCGGGAGAATGCAGGGGGAAAGGGTTCGGTTTTCATCGTTTCTTTGCCATCGGATGCATCGGCATACGATGAAAAAGATTTCTTGATTCCTGATAACGTGATTTTGCGGGAAGAAGAAAAGACGGAGAAACAGCAGACGGAATTATTCTTGGAAAATGTTTCCGATGCATCAAAAGAAGACTGCGAGGAAAAGGATGTCGAGATACCTGTTCCGCTGAATAAGCGTAAAGTACTGATTATCGAAGACGATACCGATGTGCGTGAATATTTGAAACGGGAGTTGAGTACTTATTTTGAAGTGGATGCTGAAGAAGATGGCATATCGGGGCTGAAGAAAGCTTTAGAATATGATGCAGACCTGATTATCAGTGATGTGATGATGCCTGGCTATTCTGGTTTCGAAGTGACAAGACGGTTGAAAGACAATTTCGAAACCAGTCATATACCCGTTATCTTGCTGACAGCATTAGGTACCGATGATAAGCATGTAGAAGGTATCGATTGCGGGGCAGATGCTTATATTACAAAACCATTTAGTCTGAAACTGCTGTTGGTAAGAGCCTTCCGTCTTATCGAACAGCGCGACAAGTTGCGCAAAAAGTTCTCGAACGACCCGACGATGCTTGGTTCGGCACTTTGCCGTACCGATAAAGACAAATTGTTTACCGAGCGTCTGACATTGATTGTAGAAAAACACATGGAGAACCCTCAACTGTCGGTAGACGACCTGGCGACAATGATGGGGGTAGGACGGTCGGTTTTCTACCGGAAAGTACGTGGCATAACCGGCTATTCGCCTAATGAATACTTGCGTGTCATGCGTATGAAGAAAGCGGCCGATTTGCTGGCACAGTCCGATGAGTTTACCATTGCCGAAGTGGCTCGTCAGGTAGGCATAAACGACCCGTTCTATTTCAGTAAATGCTTTAAGACCCAATTTGGTGTCACTCCTTCTGCTTATCAGAAGAGTGGGGGAGTGCTTCCGGGTAATGGTGATGCTGACAGAGAAGAAAATGCCTCCAAATAGGTTCATCAAATGTTGTTTTAAACGAAATATATTCTATGGTGGTTTTTATGTATGGAACTGCCATAGAATATAACGGTGTGCAATTGTGCTTTTTAATGGAATACACACAGTTGGTGTTACTCCTCTGTTTCCAGTGTTACACAGGATTGCCAATCCGCTTCTTCAATTACGCTGGCTTCCACATCCGGCATGACAAGCAAGCTTTGTTCTCTCCGCCATATAGCTGCATCGCCTGTAAGATTATTAATCTTCACGTCGAAAGATTATTAATCTTACAGCCTGAAGATTAATAATCTTACAAGCAAGGCAGGCATGTGGCTTGGATTATCGGGCTAAGCTGATGTTCTGGCTTGGCTTGGAAAAGCAACTGATGGACATAAGATATACGTCCCTGCATCGTAGGACGTATACCCTCGGTATGGAGGATATAAAATCAAAGATCAATCAGAAATGAATTCTTTTGTCTTGATATATGTCATGCTTTATCGTGTACGAATTTCTAGGCATTAAGTACAAAAATCCATAGGCAGAACTGATTTTATCCCTAATTTAGCGACGCATAATTTAACCGAACATTGATATCATGAAAATGAAGCGTTTTATTGTAGGCATCGTGTTGTTTGCCGTGGCAATGGGGATACAGGCAAGCGAACGGAAGAAGTATAATTTCAACAGCGACTGGCTGCTGAAGATTGGAGATATGGAACGGGCAGAGTCGCCCAAGTATGCGGATGGAGATTGGGAGAAGGTGACGCTTCCCCATGCGTTCAATGAAGACGAGGCTTTCCGCGTAAATATAAAAGACTTGACCGATACCATCGTGTGGTACCGCAAGCATTTCCGCCTTCCGGCAGAGGCAAAAGGAAGGAAGGTGTTTATCGAGTTTGAAGGGGCACGCCAGGGCATCGACCTGTATGTGAACGGGAAGCTGGTGGGACAGCACGAGAACGGGGTGATGGCTTTCGGATTCGATCTGACACCTTATATTCATTCGGGAGAAAATGTGATTGCCGCCCGTATTGACAACGACTGGGATTATGCGGAGCGGTCTACGGGCGTGAAGTACCAGTGGAGCGACCGCAATTTCAATGCCAACTACGGCGGTCTGCCCAAGAACGTATGGCTACACGTGACCGGAAAGGTTTATCAGACCCTTCCGCTTTATAGCAATCTGAAAACGACAGGAGTGTATGTCTATGCCGAAGATATCCGGGTACAATCGCGCAAAGCCGTTGTGCATGCCGAGTCGGAAGTGAAGAACGAGACAAAGAAGGCGCAGACGGTAGGTTATGAGGTAGAGCTGCTGGACCGTGACGGCAAGCTGGTGAAGCGTTTTTCGGGTAAAGAGCAGACGGTTCCGGCAGGCGGCACAGCAATATTGTCTGCTGAGGCGGAAGTGGGCGGACTGCACTTCTGGAGTTGGGGATACGGATATCTGTATACCGTGAAGACCGCTTTGGTAATTGATGGGAAGAAAACCGACGAGGTGGTGACGCGTACCGGATTCCGCAAGACCCGTTTTGCCGAAGGCAAGGTGTGGCTGAACGACCGGGTGATTCAGTTGAAAGGCTTTGCCCAGCGTACCAGCAACGAATGGCCTGCCGTGGGCATGTCGGTTCCGGCATGGCTGAGCGACTATAGCAACGGGCTGATGGTGGAAGGCAATGCCAACCTGGTGCGCTGGATGCATGTTACGCCCTGGAAACAGGACGTAGAGTCGTGCGACCGTGTGGGGCTGATTCAGGCGATGCCGGCAGGTGACGCTGAAAAAGACTGTACAGGCGTGCGTTGGGAACAGCGCAAGGCTGTGATGCGTGATGCCATTATTTATAACCGCAACAATCCGAGCATTCTTTTCTACGAGTGCGGCAACGAGTCCATCAGCCGTGAGCACATGCTCGAAATGAAAGCCATACGTGACCGGTACGATTATCATGGAGGCCGTGCCATCGGTTCGCGCGAGATGCTGGATATCCGTGATGCGGAATACGGGGGCGAAATGCTTTACATCAACAAGAGTGCGCACCATCCGATGTGGGCGATGGAGTATTGCCGCGACGAGGGATTGCGTAAGTATTGGGACAATTATTCGTATCCGTTCCATAAAGACGGTGAAGGGAATACGGCATATCATTCGGCTGCTACGGGCAAGACCCAGAAGCATGCCGATGCCAGTGTGTATAACCGCAACCAGGATTCGTTTGCTGTAGAGAATGTCATCCGCTGGTTCGATTATTGGCGCGAGCGTCCGGGGACGGGGCGGCGTGTCAGCTCAGGCGGTGCGAAAATCATCTTTTCGGATACGAATACCCATTTCCGCGGGGTGGAAAACTATCGCCGGAGCGGAGATACCGACCCGATGCGCATCCCGAAAGACTCGTACTATGCCCATCAGGTGATGTGGGACGGCTGGGTAGATACGGAACAGCCCCGTATCCATATCGTAGGGCACTGGAACTATGATGCCGGTACGGTAAAGCCGGTATATGTCGTTTCGAATACAGACAGTGTCGCCTTGCTGGTCAATGGAAAAGCGGTGGAAGGCGTTCACCGTGACTATCATTTCCTGTTTACCGCCGACAGTGTGGCTTTCGAGGCAGGAACCCTGGAGGCTATTGGATATAATGAAGGCAAGGAAGCGGTGCGTACCCGTCTGGAAACAGCAGGCGAACCGGCTGCAATCAAGCTGGCCGCCATTCAGAACCCGGACGGCTGGAAAGCCGACGGTGCCGATTTGGCTTTGGTGCAAGTGGAGGTGGTCGATGCACAGGGGCGCCGTTGCCCCTTGGCAAATGACTTGATTCATTTCACCTTGGATGGGCCTGCCGAATGGCGTGGAGGCATTGCGCAGGGACCGGACAATTATATCTTGTCGGAAGACTTGCCGGTGGAGTGTGGCGTGAACCGTGTGCTGTTGCGTTCGCACACCCGGTCCGGACGAATCGTGCTGAAAGCCGAAGCCAAGGGATTGCAGCCTGCCGAACTGGTATTATCAACTGAAAGCATAGAAGTGGAAAATGGGTTGAGCACTTATATACCGGGAGATTGTCTGGCAGGCAGGCTTACCCGTGGCGAAACGCCGGATACGCCTTCTTATCGTGACCGTGCTGTAGATGTGGCGGTTCTCTCTGCCCGGGCAGGAGCTCATACCGAAAAGGCAGGCAACAGTTTCGATGATAACGAATTGAGCGAGTGGCGGAATGACGGGAAAGCTTCTACCGCCTGGATCACTTACCGGTTGGAACGCATTGCGCGGATAGATGAAGTCTGCCTCAAGCTGACGGGCTGGCGCATGCGCAGCTATCCGTTGGAAATCTATGCCGGAGACACGTTGGTATGGAGCGGCGAAACCGACAAGAGCCTGGGTTATGTGCATCTGAATGTGAAGCCAGTGCCGGCTTCGGAGATAACCATCCGCTTGAAAGGCAGCAGTAAGGAAGACGATGCATTCGGCCAGATAGTCGAGGTTGCCGCACCGGTGGCAAACGAACTGGATTTGTTCAAGGCAAAGGGCGGTGCCGAGACCGGACACGAGCTTCGGATAGTGGAAATAGAATTTAAAGAACATCTGAACCGTTAAAGGACATAGCTTCTCTGGAGAAGATTATCCTCTTCAGAGAAGCTGTATATTTTTGTTAGGTAGGTTTTTATGAATAAAAGCGTATGAAGAAATTAGTATTGGCAGGGATGGCGGTATGCATGGCGTGGATAGCCTATGCGCAGCCTGCAGGCGAAGTGTCCGGACTGGACAAGAAGCTGTTTGACAAGTATTGGAAAGTAGAGTCGGAATCTCCGGATTATGAAGTTTCATTTTCGGGAGATACATGTGAAATTCTTTCGCCTAAAGGATTGACTTTATGGCGGAAAGAGAAGATGAGTGGAAATGTCGTAATCGAATATGATGCTTGTGTGGTGGACGAGGGGAAGCCGGGTGACCGTTTGAGTGACCTGAATTGTTTTTGGATGGCATCCGATCCACAGGCAAAAGATATCTGGCAGCGTATGGACTGGCGTCAAGGGGAGTTCTTGAAGTGTTATTCGCTACAGCTTTATTACTTGGGCTATGGAGGCAATTACAATTCTACAACCCGTTTCCGACGGTACGATGGCAATCAGGCTGGGGTGAGCGATGCAGCCCAGCGTCCGGGCATCCTGAAAGAATATACCGACCAGGCACATTTATTGAAAGCCAATAAATGGTACCATATCAGGCTCGTTAATAAAGGAAACCGGGTGCAATATTATATTGACGGAGAACGGTTGGTGGATTTTAACGATCCCCGTCCGTTGGCTGAAGGATGGTTTGGATTCCGTACAACTCTGTCACGGACCCGGATTACGAATTTCCGTTATTCTTACCAGTCGGCGCAGGAAACGGCACGGCTTCATTGGGTAGGTGATGTGCCTTCTCAAGCCAGTAGCGTCAGTTGGGGTGTACCTTTCCGCCAAGGGGAAGTGCAGCCTGGCACAACCTTGCGTTTACAGACCGATGATGGTAAGACAATTGCTTCCGATGTATGGACTACAGCCTATTGGCCCGATGGTTCGGTAAAGTGGGCGGGTATGGCAGCAGTAGTTCCGGGCAATACTTCCGGCTTGCAGGTAGTTCCGGTTTCTGCCAAAGAGGCAGATGCATCGGATACAGCTTTGCAGGTAGAAGAGAGTGTTCACGGAGTGAAGGTGTCTACAGGAGTTATTACCGCTTATATACCACGTTCGGGTGCTTTTTTTATTGACAGCTTATTTTATGGCAAGGTGAAAGTAGGCGGAAAGGCAGACTTGATAGCATCGGTACAAGATAAGCCTTCAGGAGAAGACTTGGACGAATTTCATGTCCATCGGTTCGCTACCAAACTTTGTCGGACGATGGTAGAACGGGTAGGTAATGTCCGTGCTACCGTTAAGTTGGAAGGAATGCTTCGGAATGAAGAACGGGAATGGTTGCCTTTCGTTTTGCGCCTGTATTTCTATGCAGGTAGCGAGCAGATACGCATGGTACACTCTTTTGTATTCGATGGAGACCAGGATAAGGATTTTATCCGTTCGCTGGGTGTGCGTTTCAGTGTGCCCATGCGTGAGGAGCTATACAACCGTCACATTGCTTTTGCTTGTGCCGATGGGGGAGTATGGTCGGAGCCGGTACAGCCTTTGGTAGGAAGAAGGGTATTGACTTTGGCAGGTAATGATACGTTGCAACAACAGCAGATGGAGGGCAAGCGGATTCCTGCTTATGAAGAGTTTGATGAAAAAAACCGTACCTTGATAGACCATTGGGCGGCATGGGATAATTACCGTTTGTCTCAACTCAGTGACAATGCTTTTTCTATCCGCAAAAGGGCATTGGCAGACCGTTCGTGGATAGGCACCTTTACTGGTACACGTGCAGAGGGATATGCTTTTGCTGGTGATGTTAGCGGAGGACTTGGTGTATGCCTGCAAGATTTCTGGCAGGCTTATCCGGCTTCGCTAGAAGTACAGCATGCCCGTTCTTCCGAGGCATCGCTGATAGCATGGTTGTGGAGTCCGGAAGCCGAAGCCATGGACTTGCGGCATTACGATAAGGTGGCACATGATTTGAACGCCAGTTATGAAGATGTACAGGAGGGGATGAGTACTCCTTACGGCATAGCCCGTACGCATACGCTTACACTGGTTCTGCAACCGGCTTATCCGGGAAAGAAGGGCATAGCTGACAAGGCACATCTGTTGGCACAAGCTGCTCCGTTGCTTTGTACGGCAGAATATCTGCACGCTTGCCGGGCTTTCGGTATTTGGTCGTTGCCTGACAGGAGCACGCCGGCACGCAGCATGGTAGAAGACCGCCTGGAGTCTTATCTTCGTTTTTATCACCATGCCATCGAGCAGCACAAATGGTATGGCTTCTGGAATTATGGCGACTTTATGCATGCTTATGATGCGGTCCGCCATACGTGGCGTTACGATGTGGGCGGTTTTGCATGGGATAATACCGAACTGGCCTCCAATATGTGGTTGTGGTATAGTTTCCTGCGTACAGGCAAGTATGATATATGGAAGATGGCTGAGGCAATGACTCGTCATACAACCGAAGTGGATGTGTATCACATCGGTCTGAATGCTGGATTGGGAAGCCGTCATAATGTCAGCCATTGGGGATGTGGAGCCAAAGAAGCACGTATTAGTCAGGCTGCATGGAACCGTTTTTATTATTATCTGACAACCGATGAACGGAGCGGTGATCTGATGAGTGAAGTAAAAGATACCGAGCAGAAACTTTATACTCTCGACCCAATGCGGTTGGCTGAGCCGCGCAGCAAGTTCCCTTGTTCGGCTCCGGCACGTTTGCGCATTGGTCCCGACTGGCTTGCTTATGCGGGTAATTGGATGACAGAGTGGGAACGGACCCGTAACGTGGCCTATCGGGATAAGATTGTGACGGGTATGAAAAGCATTGCTTCGCTCCCTAACGGTATGTTTACCGGTAACAAAGCATTGGGCTTCGACCCCGCTACCGGAGTTATTACGTACGAAGGAGACCCGACGCTGAAAAACACCAATCACTTGATGACCATTATGGGAGGTTTCGAAATTATGAACGAGATGCAGGACATGATTGAGATACCTGAGTTTAATCGGGTATGGCTGGAGCATGCGCGCGACTTTAAGCAGTATAATCATTTCCGTATTTGCCGGCTGACAGCATACGCTGCCTGGCACCTGTATGACCCGAAGCTGGCTGCTGAGGCATGGGAAGACCTGTGGAGCAGGAAGAAACAAAAGCTTTCCCCAGTGCTGGAAATCAAGAGAGTGGCACCTCCCGAAGCTCCTGTTCCGCTGGATGAAGATACCTCCATCAGTACCAACGATGCAGCTTCGTGGAGCCTGGATGCTATTTATATGCAGGAGGTGATTCCGCAATAACTAAGAAACTGTTCACATAAATTCAAAACAGTTTCTGAGAGATACAAGGTGTCCCAGTTTCTGAAACCGATACAAAAAATATTGGCTTCTGACTTCCAGTCCGTCTGGCGGGCGATAATGTCTCTAACTCTTTTTTAACTCCAGATTGGCATAAATAAACAATAAATGCATTATGAAAAAAAGAAACTTGATTTTGACTTGTCTGTGTGCCTTACCCTTTGTGGCGGTGATGGCTACAGAGCGTATCTACGAAAGGGTGCCGGTGGAAGCACCTTTCCCGATGGATTCGGTCACGTTGTGTTCATTTCCCGAAAAAGATTTTGTGATAACCCGGTATGGGGCTGTAGAGGGAGGAGAGAAGATAAATACCCGTGCTATAGCAAAGGCAATAGAAGCATGTAACCGTGCCGGAGGGGGCAGGGTAGTAGTGCCTGAGGGGGAATGGCTGACAGGTCCTATTCATTTAAAAAGTAATGTCAACCTGCATTTGCAGGAAGGTGCGGTATTGCGTTTTAGTGACAATCCAGCCGATTATCTTCCGGCGGTGATGACTTCGTGGGAAGGGCTGGAGTGTTATAATTATTCTCCCTTGGTATATGCTTTCGGGTGTGAAAATGTAGCTATTACGGGGAGCGGTACACTGGCACCCAAGATGGATACGTGGCGGGTATGGTTCAAGCGTCCGCAGGCTCACCTGCATGCATTGGCACAGCTGTATTCCATGGGCTCTACGGATGTACCGGTAGAGCAACGTCAAATGGCACAGGGTGAAAATAACCTGCGTCCGCACCTGATTCATTTCAACCGTTGTAACCATGTGTTGCTGGACGGGTTCAAGATCCGGCAAAGCCCATTTTGGACCATTCACCTGTATCTGTGCAACAGCGGTGTGGTGCGTAACCTCGATGTTCAGGCACACGGACATAACAATGATGGTATCGACTTCGAGATGAGCCGTAATTTTCTGGTAGAACATTGTACCTTCGACCAGGGAGATGATGCCGTGGTCATCAAGTCGGGACGTAATCAGGATGCCTGGCGCCTGCATACTCCATGCGAGAATATTGTGGTCCGTCATTGTGCCATCCGCAAAGGGCATGTGCTGTTAGGTATCGGAAGCGAGATGTCGGGTGGAGTGCGGAATATTTACATGCACGATTGCACAGTGCCCGAAAAGGTGCTCAGGCTGTTCTTCTTGAAAACCAATCACCGCAGAGGAGGCTTTATTGAAAACATCTACCTGGAAAACATTGAGGCGGGCGATATGTTGCGTGCTTTCGAAATAGATACCGATGTGCTTTACCAGTGGAAAGACCTGGTGCCCACGTATGAGCGGAAGCTGACCCGTATACGGGGAATTTATATGAAAAACGTGCATTGCAAGTCGGCGGATGCCATCTACGAATTGAAAGGTGAGGCCGAAGAGCCTATCCGGGATGTCTTTATCGAGCAAGTAAAAGTAGACACCGTGCGCCAGTTCGTCAACCGGATACATCATGTGGAAGGATTGCACGAGAATGGTGTCTCTTACGATGTGTTGTTGCGGAAATAATTGAGCCTTGCCACGCAACTATATGCGTGGAGGTGTGATAATAGTTGCAGGGCATGAGGCATACAGGTGCGTCGGATGTTCGATTGATAATCTGATGTTCGTATAGCAGATTGCCTGGAGAACGATATCCCGGTGTACAGACAAAAGTAAACCTCCTCATCCGTCGGTACACCGGGATTTGTTGCCGTTTGGGATATCCGGGAACTTGGATGTACACGATTTTATAGGATTTTGCATGATTATCTATGTAGAGGATGGTATATTTTTCCTAATTTTGAAAATAAAAAAACACGTATGAAAAGACAAATGCTGCAAAGCGTCATGGCGTGCCTGCTGGGGATAGCGGGTATGTCTGTATCTGCCCAAAATCAAGTGGCAGCTCCGATGAAAGATGTCAATCAGGTGACCGACCTTACCTTGGACAGCTTGAACAAGGCAAATACCGTGCGTCCCGTTGCCGGGTCCAGCCGGAAGGGAGACAATCCGGTATTGTTTCTTGTGGGAAACTCGACTATGCGTACCGGTACTTTGGGTAATGGGAATAACGGCCAGTGGGGCTGGGGGTATTTTGCCCACGAGTATTTTGATGAAAACAAGATTACGGTAGAGAACCATGCCTTGGGTGGAACCAGTAGCCGTACCTTTTATACCAAGTTGTGGAAAGACGTATTGAAAGGTGTGCGTAAAGGCGACTGGGTCATTATCGAACTGGGGCATAATGACAATGGTCCGTACGATAGCGGACGTGCCCGTGCATCAATTCCGGGCATAGGGAAGGACACACTGAATGTGACTATCAAGGAAACTGGTGAAAAAGAAACTGTTTATACCTATGGTGAGTACATGCGCCGGTTTATCCGTGAGACGAAAGCGAAGGGTGCTCATCCCATCTTGTTCTCACTTACTCCGCGCAATGCGTGGGAAGATGCCGACAGTACCATTATTACGCGTGTAAATAAGACTTTCGGGTTGTGGGCAAAACAGGTGGCAAAGAAAGAGCACGTACCCTTTATCGACCTGAATGAAATATCTGCCCGTAAGTTTGAGAAGTTCGGTAAGGAAAAGGTGAAGACGATGTTCTATCTGGACCGTATTCATACCAGCACCTTCGGGGCACGCGTAAACGCAGCGTCTGCTGCCGAAGGTATCCGTGCCTGCAAGGGACTGGAGCTTGCCAAGTATTTGAAACCGGTAGAAAAAGATACGGTGACAGGTGCAAGCCGTAAGGAAGGATGTCCGGTATTGTTTACCGTAGGCGACAGCACGGTGCGCAATCAGGATGAGGATCCCGATGGACAATGGGGTTGGGGAAGCGTGATTGCTGAATTGTTCGACTTAGACCGTATTACGGTAGAAAATTGTGCCAAAGCCGGGCGCAGTGCACGTACATATCTGGAAGAAGGACGCTGGGACAAGGTGTACAATGCTCTCCAACCCGGTGATTTCGTCTTGATTCAGTTTGGACATAACGATGCAGGTGACATTCATACCGGAAAGGCACGTGCCGAACTGCCTGGAGCTGGCGATGAAAGTAAGGTTTTCTTGATGGAAGCTACCAAGCAATATAATGTAGTTTATACCTTCGGGTGGTATCTCCGTAAGTTTATCATGGATGCCAAGGAGAAAGGAGCCATCCCGGTTGTGTTGAGCCATACGCCCCGTAATATGTGGGATAATGGAAAAATCCAAAGCAATGCTTCTTCATTCGGTAAATGGACCCGTGAGGCAGCTGAAAGAGCCGGTGCCTATTTCATTGACCTGAATAAGATAACGGGAGATAAATTGCAAAAGTTAGGTTACGAAAAAGGATTGAAAGAAGTGATGCCTTATTTCTGTAAAGACCATACGCACACTTCGCTTAAAGGTGCGCGCCTGAATGCGAAGAGCATAGCCGAGGGGTTACAACAGACTGATTGTGCATTGAAAGAATACTTGAAATGATTAATAATTAACAATTAATAATGGTGTGTTTCACCACAGAGAATACAGAGGCACACAGAGTCTTTTCAATTTACAATTTGACAATTTCCTATTTTGATATGAAACGTATTTCGTCAATCGGGAAATAGTAAATATATAATTCTTCTGTGTGACTCTGTGTCTTCTGTGGTGAGGAGCCTTAAAAACGAAGAACCATGAAAAGAGAAGCTTTTAAGATGTATTTGAAGCCTGGATGTGAGGCTGAGTATGAAAAACGCCATGCTGCCATTTGGCCCGAAATGAAAGAATTGCTGGCGAAAAACGGTGTGTTCGATTATTCCATTTACTGGGATAAGGAAACTAATATTCTTTTTGCGTTTCAGAAGACGGAAGGTGAAGCTGGTTCGCAAGATTTGGGCGCACAGGAAATTGTGCAGAAATGGTGGGACTATATGGCAGATATTATGGAAGTGAATCCGGATAATTCGCCTGTATCTGTGCCTTTGAAGGAAGTCTTCCACATGGACTGATTCAATGAAAAATGAAGAACGAAGAATAAAGGAATAGGTTTGTGGCTTATTTTTTATTCTTCGTTCTTCATTTTTTATTCCTCATTGAAAATAGGTTCCTCGGTCTGCTGTGGGGTGCGGTAAAACAATACGGCACTGTCATTGGAACGGGGATGTTGCTGTTTCAGCAAGCAAATCATTTCGGCACCAGCCCATATAACCGGTCCATATCCGTGAGCGGCATACACATTAACCGGCCGGTAATAATAGAATGCCGGGTCAAATCCCATACCGGTACCTACGCATACTCCTTCTACTTCACCTTTTTCGTTAATGGCAGATGATACGGCGTGCCATCCCAGTTGTACTACCGGTCCGTAAGCCATGGCATCAATCCAGCCCTTATTGATAGCATGTGCCATGCAATATACATAGAGGGCAGTAGCGGATGTTTCCAGATACGAATCGTTGCGGTCGAGTAGTTGATGCCAGAATCCGTCTTTGCTTTGGCAGGCGGCAAGTCCGCGTACATGGGCACGGAGCAGATTCAGAATGTCTTCGCGTCCTTCGTAGTTTTCGGGCAGGACGTCAAGCACTTCACACATTGTCAGAATTGCCCATCCATTGGCACGTCCCCAGTGGAATGCCGGATGGTCTGTCATGCCTTCTACCCAGCCGTGGCGGAACAAGCCTTTTTCGGATACGAACATACGGTCGGCAAACTGGCGGATTTGTTTGACTGCTTCATCATAATATGTCTGGCGTTTGCTTTCATCATAGCTTCCCATGAGTGCAACGGCAGGGATACCCATGAACATATCGTCCAGCCATACGCTATTGTGATAAGGACGGTTGCGGGCAAAGGTTCCATCGTCCAGCCTGTATTCCTTGTTGATGATAAAGTCGAAATAATTGTCAATCAAGTCATCTACGGGCAGCTTGGCACCTTTCAACTGCGCTTTGAGCATGGCGGCACATACGGCTCCTGCGTCATCCAGTGCCTTGGGCATTAAGATTTGGCGCATCTGTGGGTCGATGTCCCCTTCTTTTTCGTATGCTTTCCGGAAGTAAGGTGCCACTTCGGCAAGAAACCTGAACCGTTCGTATACATAGTCTTGATAAGCTTTGTCGCCGGTTGCCTCGTAAGCAGCTTGCATGGCGGAATAAGTTACTCCCCATTCGTAGCTGGCAAGACGGAAGGCTCCGCGTTCCAGTTGGGCATGTCGGTCTATCCGTGCATAGTCGGTGATGCGTTCGCCTGTGCGGCTATCTGTCACGTGAGTGGGCGTGTTTCCTTGCAGGTAACGTAAAACGCGGTCCATGTCCTGTTTGATATCATCGGCGGAGACGACTCCATAGCCTACCCGATAGGCGGGTTTGAGCAGGTGTAAAGGAGTGTTTGAATCATTGACCGGTTGCCCGTTTTCTTGTGCCGAGGCAATGCCTCCCAGGAAGAGGCATGCCAGTAATGCGGTGTTTCGTGTAAATACGTTCATGTTTTTCTATGTTTTATTTTGAATGATCGAAGTCAAATCCTCTGAATATGCCTTTTTTCAAATCAGGACCGATGTAGAAACCAGGTTGTGTCGGTTGGTTATAAGCTACATTTTCGGTAGCGATGCTGATACGGTATATCGGGTCTTCTGTAAACGGATGGAAACGGTAAGACGTGGGTATTGTCGTGACATAGAGCCGTAAGGATTTGTTGTCGGTGGTACGGAGCAATACTTCTTCGCGCCAGTCTCCTATGATGTCTCCTTGCAGGCAGGGGGTAGACTTGGTACCGTTGTTCGAATCGCATCCATCGAAAGTTGCGATGATGTTACAGCGTTTGTTTTCCCAGTCGTACTTACTGATTCGATTCTTGTCCAGTAGTTCGCGTAGCAGATCACCGTCCCACCATACAGCCATGTTATAGGATAGTCCGGGAACACGTCCAGGAACCACTGTCTCTCCTTTGAAGTTCCGGATGCCACCTGATGCCAGCGACCACATTTCCACACCATAGTTCGTGGGGTCGATGTCGGCTGCCATACAACGTCCTACATCTGATTTGTCTGGTATTTGGAACAGGATTTCGCCTGTAGCTGCATCGCGGAATGTAGAACCGTCTTTGCGGTTTTCGTGACAAGCCCATACTTGTAGTCTGGGATTTGACGGATCGAACTGTGTCAGGTGCAAGGCATCGCCGTGTCCCAAATGGGTAGAGTACAGTCCTTTTCCATCATGGTCGATGGTGCATGAGCCATAAATGATTTCATCGCATCCATCTCCGTCCACATCGGCTACCCGCAGGTTGTGGTTCCCTTGTCCGGAGTAACCATCCCAGCCGGGTTGGTAACTGTCGAACATCCAGCGTTGCTTCAGTTCCTTTCCATCCCAGTCGAAAGCGGTCAGTGTGACGCGTGTGTAATAGCCGCGGCACATCACTACGCTGGGGTGCTTTCCGTCCAGATAAGCGATACATGCCAGATAGCGGTCGCTCCGGTTGGCACGTGTATCGCCCCAGTCTTGCAGGTTGCCTCGGGCAGGAACGTAATCGATGGTTTTCAAAGCCTCGCCAGTCAGTCCGCTGAATACAGTGAGGTATTCGTTTCCGGTCAGGATACGTCCCTGATTGCGGGGAGGTGCACCTGCATTCCGTTTGCTTCGAGGGTCATTGGGCGAGAAATCGCCTCCTCGTGGGGCTTGTGGGTCACCCGGTTCGCGGTAGTCTGCATTGGCATTGCCTATCACATTCCCTTTTCCGTCTATCGTTCCGTCAGAAGTTTTCATTACCACTTCAGCACGTCCGTCACCATTCAGGTCGTACACCATGAATTGGGTATAGTGTGCGCCGGCACGGATGTTCTTGCCCAAGTCTATGCGCCACAGCTTTTCGCCCGTCAGGCGGTAGCAATCGAAATAGACATTACCCGTGTATCCGTCATGTGCATTGTCATGTGCATTTGATGGATCCCATTTCAAGATAATTTCGTAGTTTCCGTCTCCGTCTACATCGCCGATGGAAGCATCGTTCGGACTATAAGTGTAAGTATCTCCGGCTGGAGTCACTCCGTCGGCAGGATGGTCGAGCGGGATGTTGATGTAGCCTGCAGGTGCATTTGCCGGCAGGGTATACGAGCTGCCTTCTGCTTCTTTTCCATTGACGAGAGGCTTTACGGTATAGACAGTTGCCTGCTTTCCTTGATACGAATCGGTATAGAATGTACCTGTTCCAGCTGGAACGGTGGCTATCTTTGTTCCGTTGCGATACAGATTGAAAGCTGTTTCGATGGGGTCGGAAGACAAGTATCTCCATGATAGAGCTACCTGATTGACATTTTGACGGATGGCCACTACACCACGTCCCAGTTTTTCGCGTTGCATGTGTTCGAAATCGTAACGAGGCTGTGCCGTTCCTGCCATGCAGGTACAACAGAGGGCTATCGGCAGCAGCCATTTGTTTTGTGTTTTCATGTCTTTGTTTGTGTTATTGGTTTTTAATTAAATGACGATTATTGATTTATTTTCTTTCCGTTTACCCGGATATTTTCGTAATGGATGTTTTCTGCATCATCGGTTACGAACAGCGGACGTTCGTCGGGTTGTTCGAAGTGGAAACTGACTTGGTCGAAAAAAATGTCGCGTGCATGACGGATGTAAAATCCTTTTGCCGGAACAGTACCGAACATCCAAGGTTCAGGGTAGGCTTTTTCGGCTTCGGGTACAGGGTTGACTGCGTCTGCTTGAGTATATCCTCCTTTATAATAAAGGTGTATATCGCTTAGGCTTACGTCTTCGATAATGGCACCGGGTACTCCGCTAATAATGGAAGCATAGCGTGAGTCGACGTTGTAAGCATTGACATGGCTGATGCGGATTCGTTTCATACTCCCTACAGGCGTCCCTTCAGGACTCCGCATCCGTGCTCTCAGGCGTAAGAAAATGCCGGCATTGACAATGTTGCGCAAAGTGATGTTGCTGATAACAATGTCTTCCAAACTACCTCCGTCTACACTTTCTAAAGCCAGTCCCCGGCAATGTTCGAAGATACAATTGGTAATGGCTATGTTCTTGAATCCTCCGCTTGATTCGGTTCCTATCTTGATGCGGCCTGTACGGTAGCCATGGTCGGGAGCTTGAGGCTCGTCCAATTGCCACGAAGCATCCAGCATCGAACCGCGGTCGTAGCCACTGACATAGCAGTCGGAGATGGTGACGTTTTCGGTATCTCTGAAAGTGCCCAAGGCATACGAAGCCTTCAGTACGATGGCATCATCCCAAGGGGTATTGACACTACAAGCCAGGATGCGTACGTTCCGACAGCAGTCTATATCGAATCCATCGCGGTTTGTATCCACTTTCAGGTTGGTGATGGTCAGGTTGTCCACCCCGGTAGCCAGCAGGGCGAAATGTCCGCACTGGAACATATTCAGGTCTTTTAAGGTTACATTCTTGCAGTCTTTCAGGCTGATAGCCTTGTTGCCTACACCGTCCAGCCGGCTTTCTTCACGTGTCAGCCCTTTGCCGTAGATGGTACCGGGACCGCTGATGGTAATGTCTTCCAGTCCGATGCCCCAGATGAGCGAGTTTTGCCAATGGCTGTGTCCGAAGTCTTGATATGTATCATGGCTGTTTGGCTCGGCTGAGTCGTATTTTCCGGTCGGTGTCGGGAAAGCTCCTATGAGTGTGGCTCCTTGTTCCAAGTATAAATGGATATGGCTTGCCAGCCGGATGGAATAACAGGCATATTCGCCTGCCGGTACATAGACTGTTCCTCCTCCTCCGGAAGCAGCTTTTCGGATAGCACGGTTGATGGCTTCGGAATCGATATGAGTTCCGTCTCCAGTGGCTCCGAAATCTTTTACATTGTAAATGGCGGCAGACAGGTGGCTGCAGCCTAGCAGGGCAAACAGAATGTGAATCAGTATTTTCATGGCCGGTGTTTTAAAGATTGTACAAGTTCGGGTAGCATGTAATAGGCGTAGTCAGCCTGTCGGTTCGGTTTGTAGAGGCAGAAGTATACGGTTTCTCCCTGCGGAATATAGCTTGTACCGCAAAATACGGGCGCATCTGTCTTTTTCCCAGACGTGAAAAGTGTCATCGGCGTTTCTTGCTGGTTCCCGTCGCACAGGCGGACTTCGATATGTGGAGGTACGAGTGCTTGAGTCACCCGCAGATGCATTATTTTTCCATGATAGACGGTTATTTGGTGACCTTCTATATTAAATATATTGTCGCGGCAGGTTTCCGGAGCGATATCGGTGGAAGGGGTGGGCGAATCGAAACCTCCCAATGCCCATACCAGCCTGACGCTGTCGGGCAAAGAATGGTTCGTTACTTCCAGGATGAAGCCTTGCGTGTCTTTCAGAAGGATGTGCCGGATGATGAGGCTCTCTTTCATCAGTGTATCGTTTGTTTTTAGCCATCTGTCTTGTCCGTTTCCGGTTATGCCCAGTCTTAATGTCCCCGACCCGTCGGGCATCGGATAGCTGCCAGCATACTGTGCTTTGGCAGGCAGGACATGGCAAACTATGAAGCAGATGACTGCCCAAATGTATTTCTTCATAATTGGTCAATATTTGATGTTGTCTATGTGTTTGTAGTGCAAAAGTAGTGTTTTCCAGCATACAGCTACATGGAATATCATACAGAAACCTTGATATTTGTGCAAAAAGAAAGGGAGGGTATGGAAAGCGTGGAAAATCTTCTTAGTTTTGTATTGTTTTTTAGTTGATGAGGCGATAAGGTTTTCAGATACCTTAAAATATAATGAATGTCCGCAATTAGCCAATTCGACTGAGTTGAAAATGCAGTAGTACTGCGTTTGCCGATGAAGTATATATTCGTAGGCGGATGCAGTATATATTCAACCGCGAATGCAGTATATATTCAACTGCGGATGCAGTATATATTCATTTTTTAGGGGTATGTATTGGATGAATGCGGACATTCATTAAAATATTATTAAGGACCTGTTAGAAACTGTTTTTGAATTTATCGTGCGATGATTTGGTTACCCAAAGCACACACGAAAACGAATACATCAAGCCAGGAAAAATTTTTGTAGAAATTCAAAACAATTTCTTAGTTCATCATCTTGTGGATTTGTCTACTCATGTTTAAATTATATTGCGATGAAAAAACAATGGATTGCTTTGCTGCTGGGGAGTGTTTTGTCGGTGAACGGCATTTGTGCCCAAAAGCAGTGGTTTGACGAAAAAGACCTGACTCTGACAGGGGCTTATTATTATCCCGAACACTGGGACGAAAGCCAGTGGGAACGAGACTTGAAACGAATGCACGAATTAGGATTCGAGTTTACGCACTTTGCCGAATTTGCCTGGGCGCAGCTGGAACCCGAAGAAGGTATCTACGATTTCAGCTGGTTGGACAAGGCAGTGGAACTGGCTGCCAAGTACGACCTGAAAGTCATTATGTGTACATCTACTGCCACTCCACCCGTATGGCTCAGCCGGAAATATCCGGAAATACTCGTCCGGAACGAAGATGGTACTATCCTCGACCATGGTGCCCGTCAACATGCCTCTTTCGCCTCGCCTTTGTACCGTAAGCTGGCTGCACGCATGATAGAAGCTCTGGCGCAGCATTATGGCGATGACCCGCGTATCATAGGCTGGCAACTGGATAACGAACCAAATGTGCAGTTTGACTACAACAAGCAGGCCGAACTGGGGTTCCGCGATTTCCTGCGCCAGAAATACCATGATGATATCACTGCGCTGAACCGCGCCTGGGGAACTGCTTTCTGGAGCGAGGTATATGCATCATTCGATGAAATTACTCTCCCCAAGATGGCACAGATGTTTATGAATGCCCATCAGATACTGGACTACAAGCGCTACGCTGCACACGTGACTAACGACTTCCTCGACGAGCAGTGTCGCCTTATCAAACAGTATGCACATGACCAGTGGGTTACCACTAATTATATTCCCGATTACGACCGAGGAATTATCGGTGGAAGCAGGCAGCTTGATTTCGTAAGCTATACACGCTATATGGTATATGGCGATAATGAAGGAATCGGACGTCGGGGCTACCGGGTTGGAAACCCCTTGCGTATTGCTATGGCAAACGATTACGTGCGTCCGATAAACGGCACTTATGGAGTAATGGAACTCCAGCCCGGACAAGTCAACTGGGGAAGTATTAACCCACAGCCGCTTCCCGGAGCTGTCCGTCTGTGGTTGTGGAGTGTTTTTGCCGGTGGCTCCGACTTTATCTGTACTTATCGTTACCGGCAACCTCTTTATGGCACCGAGCAGTATCATTATGGAATTGTAGGTACTGACGGTGTGACATTGACTCCCGGAGGTCACGAATATGCACAATTCATACAAGAGATAAAGACTCTGCGAAAAGAAGCCGCACCTCTCGACCATAAACCGGAAGCCTATCTGAAGCGCACTACTGCCGTGCTTTGGAATCCGGAAAATTATTGGAGTATGGACCGCCAGAAGCAAAACCGTACCTGGGATACTTTCCATCATCTGAATCATTATTACAGGGCATTGAAGGCGTATGGTGCACCGGTAGACTTCATTTCCGAGGAAAAAGACTTTACCCAATATCCTGTGATGATTGTTCCGGCATACGAACTTGCCGATACTGCGCTAGTCGACCGTTGGATGAAATATGTAGAGCAGGGAGGTAATTTGGTGCTGACATGCCGTACAGGACAGAAAGACCGTTTCGGACGTTTTCCCGAAGCTCCTTTCGGTGCCATGTTGGATAAACTGACAGGAAACCGGATTGACTTTTATGACCTTTTGTTGCCCGACATACCTGGAAAGGTCTCAATGGATGGAACAGATTATCTATGGAATACATGGGGTGAAATTCTTATCCCTGGCAAAGAAAATGAAGTATGGGCGACTTACAAAGATGAGTTTTATGATGGAAGGCCAGCCGTTACTTTTCGTCGTTTAGGTAAGGGAACAGTTACATATATCGGTGTTGACACGCGTGATGGCAAGCTGGAACGCCGTATATTAGACAAACTTTATGCCCGTTTACAAATCCCTGTACTCGACCTTCCTTATGGGATTACTCTTGAATACCGTAATGGATTCGGTATCGTTTTAAACTATAGCGACCGTCCTTACCATTTCAATCTTCCAGATGATAGCAAAGTGATGATAGGGACACCTGATATTCCTACAGCAGGTGTTTTAGTATTTAAGTCACAAATGAAAAGTAGTGAATGATAACTGATGGATATACAATCGGTTTATTAGGCATTGTTCATGAAAATCTATAATTAAGCTGTTTTGAATTTATCGCTCAAAGTAAATGCATCAAGCAAAAATACTTTTTGTAGAAATTCAGAAGCTGTTTTGAATTTATCGTGCGATGATTTGGGATGAGTTTTTGTGGCATTTCCGCTTTTGTGATGAGGAAGATAGCGGGCTATCTGACGAAGAACAGGAGCGGAAAGGACCAAAAAATCGCCCAAAGCACACACGAAAACGGATACATCAAGCCAAGAAAAACTTTTTGGAGAAATTCAAAACAGCTTCTCAAAACAGCTTAAAAACTTATCCCCAATCAGCACACGACAAATTCAAAACAGTTTCTCAGTTTCCGTCCGGTTTCTCTATTTCGGTGAATGGGCTGTCATCCCATTGGAAACTGTCTGGATTATCAGGATGAGCTGGGTCAAAAGGCTGATAGTCTTTCAGACAGGCAGCGAATGGAAGGTTCAGCCCACGGATTCCTTCTACTATACAGCGAGCTATTTCGTAGGCTCCGTAAGGGTTGAAGTGGGTATTATCGGCAAGTTCGCGAGTCTGTCCCGGGTAAGTGCCTGCAGGATAATGTACAAAGGCTTTCTTCGAGGTTTCTACTCCCAGTGCTTCATACAGTGTGCGGGTCATGTCGTGCAGTTCGATGACTGGTACCTGTTCGCGCTGTGCCACCCAGCGCATGGCATCGGGATAGTCTTCGTGGGTTTCGAGTATCTTGCCGTTTTCATCGAATGAGCGGCGTTGGGTCGGGGTAACGAAGACCGGAGTGCCTCCTTTGAGACGTACTTCATCGATGAAAGTCTTCAGCTGGGTAGCAAAGAAGTAATAGGCTCCCTTGCCGGGTCCTTTCAGTTTCTGGTCGTTATGTCCGAATTCGATGAACATGTAGTCGCCTGGTTTCATTTGCGTGAGAGCTTTCTTCAGGCGTCCTGCCTTGATGAAGGTATCGGCACGTTCGCCACTTTCGGCATAGTTGGCAAAACATACGCGGTCGTTGAAGAAAGCGGGAATCATCTGTCCCCAACTTGCCCACGGTTCGTTGTCTTGGTCTACTACGGTAGAATTTCCGGCAAGGAAAACTGTAGGGACATTGTCTGCCCGTTCTATTTTTATGTTTGCTACGCAAGGGGCGCTGCCATTAAATTCCAGCGTGAGTTTGTCATCCCAGTTCAACTTGTTTTTTTCGCGTAGTTTGATACGTACTTTTTCCTCTCCGTCAATAACCGTGTTACGTTTGTTGATAACGAACGTAAAGGTCTTGAATTCTCCTTTGCGGGTAGGGATTCTGTTCAGGAACAAGCGGCGCGATTCACCTCTTACGGTGGTGAGTCCTGCTTTTTTCTTGCTTCCTAGGGTGACGGTGATGCGATAATTACCATCGGGTACGTCAACCGAGAAGAAGAATGGCTGGTCCGATTTTCCATCAGGGGCAGGAATGAGGTCATAGCCGAAGTGTCCTTCTCCTGGATATAGTGAATCGGGGGTAATGTAGATGGTTGTGCTTCCTTTATCCGCTTTGTTGGGAGCAAAGGTAAAGTCGTAGGTTTGTGCCGATAGGCCTGCAGCCGGAATCCATCCGGCTATCAGCAGGCTGAATAGAATGTTTGGTTTCATCTTATTCATAGGTGTTTTCGAGTTAGAGTTTATCATAGTTTACAGGAATCAGTTTTACGCAGCTGTTCAGTCCCGCAGGCATGGGTTGCAAGTGGCTGTAGTCTCCTTTTTCGTAGTTCAGCTTTACCATGTTTATTTCCTTGAAGATGCGCCATTGTTCACCTTTGCGGTCCATGTCGGCAATGCGGTTGCTCGGTAGGTTGGTTACCTCTACTTCGAGGGTATTCTTGCCGGGTTTCAGCCATTTTCCTATTTTCAGGCGGAAGGGTACGGCCCATACAGTTCCTGCTTCGTGTCCGTTGATGCGTACACGTGCACTTTCCCTCACGTCGCCCAAGTCAAGAATCCAGTCGTCTGCTTTCAGCTGGGGCATGTCGATAGTTACTGTATAGCGTGCAGTTCCCATATTGATAGTGGCATTGGGATGGTCTATTTCTGTCCACGACATGGGGGTGTCGATGTCGAATTCGCCTTCGATGCTGGGATGGCTTTCAGTGAATGCCAGTTTCCATCCATGGTCCAGGCTAAGGCTGTATGCTTGTTCGGAGCCGTATTTCCATGCGGATTGTCCTTCCGGTTTTTCCCGGAATGTCTGTACGATGAGGCTTTCGCCCGATTTCAGTTGCAGGCGCACTTGTAGCTTACCATCTTTCGTGCGTGTCTGTGCCATGCCTTTTTCACCGGTCATAGGGTCGAAGAGCATGGCTGCGGTATCGGCTACATTAAGCGTTGCCCATCCGTTTACGTCTTGTTTTTGCAGGCAGGATACAAAGTAATGGTGTCCGTCGGGATTGGTACGCCGGATGAACTGTAAGCCATAGCGTGTTTTTATTTCTTCTGCCGGTGTGCCGGTGGCATCGAGTACCTGATGGTAGTCAGAACCAATGATAATCCGTCCCTTGCCGAAGTCGAAGCATTGTGTCTTGTCGAAGGAATCAGCTTGGGGAAGGTCGGCACAGACAGCTGAAAAGGCTTTGCGGTTTTGTCTCAGTTGGCTGTAGCCCGGAACGTCTTCGGGGTATTGTTCGACAAATGCCACAGTGGCTCCTTCTCGTGCCAGACTTATCAGTTTTTTAAGTGTAGTGGCAGGCATCAGGCGTGCGGCTGGCACCACCAGTGCTTTGTATCGGGTTCCTCCGCTGGTTACCAGCTGCCCGTCTTCGTACCGGGTGGTACGGATGAATGCATCCGAGATATAGTCTACGTCATATCCGCCTTGGATGATGGTCTGGATGGTTTTGATGAATTTGGGGGCATATTGGTCCATCTTATGGATATCAAATGCTACCATACGTCCTGGCAGGTCGTTCCACATATCATAGATAGGAAGATATACCAGGAAATCATTGTCGGGTTGTCCCATTTGCAGGAAAGACTGGCAACGGGTGATGTAGTTAAAGAATGCCGGTGCATCGCGCCAGATGGAATTGGTGGGCGACATATTGACAGTGGCATAGAACAGCCATCCGGGCCATGCTGCTTCTTGAGGCGAGTATGGCGTGCCGTGAAAGAACATGTGGTTTACGCCAGATACGAACATCAGGTCCATGTCGGGTTTGCATTGTGACAGGGAAGTGCGGAAGTGGTCGGTAAGCCACGTGAAAGTTTCCGAAGAAGTATAAGGCTTTCCGGAGATATGTGCAGCCGATGAAGCATACTTCAGCATGGAAATGTCGGAAAAATTGGGGCGTGTCAGTGAGTCACGGCGTAATCCTTTGATGTGGAAGTCGGTCAGTCCGAAGCCTTCGCACTCAGGTATGTCTACCGATGCGTATGTATCAATCAGGTTGGCGGGTGAACCGTGTGCCTGGTTTCGGGTGGTGCTTCCGTGTCCATGTGCCCATTTGGTCCATTGGGTTGTAAAGTTGTCTATCAGCATTTCGCTTACGGTTTCCCTATAATCGGACAGGATACGTCTGCTGGTTTCCGGACGTGTTTCATCCAGAAATTCGGGAAAATGTTCTTCCAGCCGGTATCCTCTCCGTTTTGCAAATTCTTCCAGCAGTCCAGGTGTCCAGTCGGCACCATATACTTCGTAAGAATCATTGAAGAAGGAACGTGGCCAGTCGGTCTGGCTTTTCTTGAAAGCTTGGTCGAATTTGGCAAAGTAATTTTTTACAGCTTTCGGATTCAGGTGATCCATTACATACCCCTCTCCTCCGGGTGCGGCACGTTTCACTTTTTGCAGGGTCTTTCCTTCGAATAAGGCAACCAGTTGCCATTCCCCTGCGGGTGCTTTCCATATCAGTTTTCCTTCGTTTACTTTCGAAGTCAGGTCGAGGCATTTGCCTTTTCCGTCGTATGCCATCAGCCGGCTTAGTTTGGCAATGCCTTCCTGCCGTTTTTTCTCTTTCGGGTCAGTGATGCATATATCCAATGATACATCTTTTCCTCCGTTTATCAGATAAGATTCGAAGATGGCTTTGGTGGCAGCTTCTTCGATAGTGACTTCGGGTCCTCCGAAAGGCCAGCCTGTACCGGTATTCATGTCGATGCTGATACCGTTTTTTTGAGCTTCAGCTTCGGTATATTCAAGCATTTCCATCCATTTGGGCGAGAGAAAATCGATGTCATTCTGTTCGTTTCCTTGTACACCGTAGATGGGAGTGATTTCCAGGCTGCCCAGTCCTGCTGTGCCGTATTTTTTCAGGTTATACGAAAGATTCTTTTGGTCGACGGCACTACCCAACCACCACCACCGGCTACCCGGTCGGGCTTCAGGTTTCACTTCCGGCCAGTCTTGGGCCTGTGCCGTACTGCCCAAAACCAGTAGTGTCCATAGCATGTTGTACTTTTTCATGTGTTTTCAGTGTTATCGAATGATTATATGGAAGCAAAAGTAAGGCGTTTTTGCCGATATTTCCATATAGAAAAGTACATATTCATGGATTATTGTACAGATTGTTGTCTGGTAGTTGGTGGTATGGCATCTTTCTTTTACTTTTCGCGTAAAAACAGATTATAGAGTCTGTCTCGAATTTATCGTGCGCTGATTTGGAATGAGTATTTGAATTTAGTTTCACTTCCGTGATGAGGAAAGATGCAGGACAGGACAAAAAGAAACACCACAGAAAACACTTGTCTATCCGAAATAGGCAAGGCTTCCTGTGGTGAATCAGCTCAACACACTTTTAATCCAATCCTGAAAAACAAGTATATTCCTATTGAAAAATCCGGTTATATATCACACATGCAGGTGCATGCATTGTTTTTTACTGTTTATTGTAACTTATATATTTCACTTCCTGCCAACAGGAAACACCCTGTACCGAAATCATCAAAATCGGGTTTGCTGTCGTAGGTTACGGGTTGTCCGTCTTTCGGTTCTTTGCCAGTTCCCTGTACGTATCCTAAATATCCGTTGGGATGCACAGCGTCTTTCACCATGGCATTCCAGGCTTTCAGTACGATGGGCAGGTATTCGTTCCGGTCAAGCAATCCTGTACGGATACCCCATGCCATGCCATATACGAAGAGCGAAGTACCAGTCAGTTCTTTGCCTCCGAAATGAGTAGGGTCGTGCAAGCTGACGTTCCAGAATCCGTCTTCACGCTGGCAAGCCTTGAGTGCTTTGCTCATGGTGAGGAAATCGTTGATGTAATCCTGCCGGTGGGTCTCGTCAGCAGGAATCTCATTTAATATACGTACATAGGTAGCATATACCCATCCGTTTCCACGACTCCAGTAGCAGTCCTCGCCGTTTGGTTCCTTGTAGGGAGGGTCAAAGTCTGCATCTCTCCACCACAGACCGTCTTTAAGGTTGAACATGCCATTGTCACCCAACCGATTGCGGGTATATTCATACATCTGCCACATCTTGTCGAAATATTTTTGTTCGCCGGTCAGTTTGCCCATCTTGGCAAATCCGGGCATTCCCATCTGTATGGCGTCAATCCATGTCCATTCGTTGATTTGCGGCGTATTGAGCAGCATGTTCAGGTTGGCCTTGGCATGACGTAACACTTTTGGGTCGGGACAGAGGTTATACATATCTATATATACTTGCGTGCAAGCATAGTTGTCGGCATGACGTGTCCATGTTTCACCACGCACCATGTTCCAGTCATGAAATTCTCCCCACTGATAGGTGTAGTTGTAATATCTGTCATCGGGATAGATGGAATAGAGTGCCATCAGTCCTTCATAATATACGGCACGTGTCCAGATGTTGCTAGGCCGCATCTTGTTCACGTAGCTGGGCTGGCGACAGTCGGGATTGTTTTTCATGTAGAAATCGTTTACCTTGATCAGTGTTTTCAGCGTTTCTTTCTGGTCGGGTATTTCCTGTGCTTTCAGCATGCCAATACCTCCCAAGAAGAGCGCCAATGCTGCAATAAATAATTTTTTCATGGTTCTTTATATTGATTAAATAAATATTTCCTGGGCAAAAGTACGGATTATTCTGTACTGAAAAAATGGAAAATAATACAGATTCCTTTGTTTTTATCCATATTTGGGTAAATTTTGTCTGCGGGGGAAAGTAATTTGTACAATTACACTTGGTTTCTGTATGATTTTCTATTTCAAATATTGTTTGGTTCGTTTATCTTTGCGACATGACAATTGATTGGTATATCCAGAAACTGTTTTGAAAACGAATACATTAAGACGCGAAAACTTTTTGGAGAGATTCAAAACAGTTTCTCAATTTAAAAAGTATAGGTAATATGAATAAAATGTGGACAAAGTGGTTGGCTTTTGCTTGGGTAGCGATGTGTGCTTTGCATCTCTCGGCAAAAGATGTGTTTCCCGATGGTACTCCGGTGCCCGACTGGTTCCGTCAGACGGAAATTGTGAATTTGCAGGATTTGGGTAAAAGTTATCGCATTACAGATTATGGAGTGGTAAACGATAGTACAGTCTTGCAGACAGAGAAGATACAGGCAGTTATCGACAAGGCGTCGCAGGATGGGGGCGGAGTGGTTTATATCCCGAAAGGAACGTTTTTGAGCGGTTCACTTTTCTTTAAGCCCAATACACACCTGTATATAGAAAAAGGTGGAACTTTGAAGGGAAGTGATGATATCAGCCACTTTGCTGTTATTGATACACGTATGGAAGGGCAGAACCTGAAATATTTTGCAGCTTTGGTCAATGCCATCGGGGTGGATGGCTTTACCATTTCGGGTGAAGGACGTATTAACGGAAATGGTCTGCGTTATTGGAAATCTTTTTGGTTGCGTCGGCAAGTGAATCCGAAATGCACCAACTTGGAAGAGTTGCGCCCACGTTTGGTATATATCGCCGATTCAAGAGATGTGCAGCTCTCGGGTGTGCGTCTGGAGAACTCTCCTTTTTGGACTACCCATCTTTACCGTTGCGAGAATGTCAAGTTGCTGAACCTTTCAATTTTCGCCCCTTACGAACCGGTGAAGGCGCCCAGTTCGGATGCCATTGATATTGATGTCTGCACCAATGTGTTGGTGAAGAATTGCTATATGTCGGTCAACGATGATGCCATTGCCTTGAAAGGTGGAAAGGGACCATGGGCTGACCAGGATAAGAAAAACAATGGTTCGAACCGTAACATTATCATAGAAGATTGCGTGTATGGGTTTTGCCATAGTGCATTGACTTGTGGAAGTGAATCCATCCATGACCATAACATCGTGCTTCGTCGTTGCCGGCTGGACAATGCAAAGCGCTTGCTTTGGTTGAAGATGCGTCCCGATACGCCCCAGAACTACGAATATATTACGGTAGAAAATATCACCGGTACGGTTTCCAGCTTTCTTTATGCAAAACCATGGACCCAATTCTTCGATCTGCAAGGGCGGGAGGATATACCTTATTCATATTCTAGCCACGTGACGATGCGGAATATTACGATGGAATGTGAGGTGGTGTTTGATGTGGCAAAAGCGGAAGACCAATATAAATTGTCCGATTTTATGTTCGAAAACTTAAACTTGACCGTAACAAAGAAGCCCGAAATACAGAAAGATTGTGTAGAAGGGTTTACTTTGAAGAATGTGACGATAAACGGTAATGATATTAGTGGATACCCTTAAATTTCCAGCAAGCAGCTGTTTTGAATTTATCGTGTGCTGATTTGGAGTATTTCCGCTAGTGTGATGAGGAAGATAACGGGCTATCTGATGAAGGACAGAAGCGGAAATGACCAAAAATTGCCCAAAGCACACACGAAAACGGATACATCAAGCCAAGAAAAACTTTTTGGAGAAATTCAAAACAGTTTCTCTTGGCTTTATGCTATTTTGCTAGCACATTACAAACATAGGAACTTATATAGTCAATCAGAAATGAATTGCGTAAAATTATCTCTGATTGACTATAAATGCCAATAGCACAGAAGTATTGGCTTTGATTTCCCTGACTCTTTTTATATAATGGTAGCCACATGCACGACAGATATCATAAAAAACCGGCCTCTGATAATAGAAGCCGGCTTTTATGTAAGGAAACAATCGAATCCGAATTATAAGTTTGTACGTTTTTCCTGGATTCTGGCTTTCTTACCGGTAAGTTTGCGCAAGTAGTACAATTTAGCACGACGCACTTTACCAATCTTGTTGACAGTAATGCTGTCGATAGCCGGAGACTCCAAGGGGAAAATACGTTCTACACCTACTGTACCAGACATTTTACGTACGGTGAAGCGTTTCTTTTCGCCGTGTCCACAGATTTTGATAACTACACCACGATACATCTGAATACGTTCCTTGTTACCTTCGACGATACGGTATGCTACTGTAACCGTGTCACCTGCTTTGAATGAAGGATGCTGTTTGCCAGTAGCAAATGCTTCTTCTGCAATTTTAATTAAATCCATCTTGTTTTTTTGAAATTAAATTGTTTATCGTACCCAACGCAACATACCAAGTAACTCTTCTTGACAGCGATTGCGCGGAAGCGGTGCAAAGTAAGTGATTTTTTGCGACATGACAAAGCCTTTCCGCTTTATTTTGAAAGAAAATTTGGGCATCGTCGGCTTTTTTTCTAACTTTGACTGGAAATAAACAGACAATCAATATGAAAAAAAGATTATGTTATGGCATGTATGTGGTAGCCCTAGCTTTAACGGCATGTAGTTCAGGCTATTCGCTGGTGTCGGTAGAAGGAGAAAGGGTACCTGTGACAAAAGCATATGATGTGGAGCAAGATATGAAAGCGTGGCGTATGTTGCAGCCTTACCAGGAGGGTGTGGATAGCATCATGAAGCCGGTAATCGGCCATGCGGCACGGAAGTTGGAAGTTTACCGTCCCGAATCGCCCTTGTCGAATCTGTTAGCAGACGTGTTGCGTACGGCGGCGGAAGTTAAAACCGGTATGCCGGCAGATGTGGGCGTGATGAACATGGGAGGCATACGCAGTCTGCTGAATGAAGGGGAGGTAACGGTTGCATCGGTTTATGAAATCACTCCGTTCGAAAACCATTTGGTGGTAGTGACATTGAAAGGGAAAGACTTGCAGGAACTGTTCAGGCAGATGGCTGGGGTACATGGAGAAGGACTAAGTGGAGCAAGGCTTGTCATATCGGAATCGGGCAATCTGCTGAGTGCGAAAGTCGGTGGAAAGGACATTGACCCGGAAAAGGACTATCAGGTAGCTACCATTGACTATTTGGCCGAAGGGAATGATCACTTGTCAGCCTTTAAAGAAGCTGTGGGTAAGCTTGAACCGGAAAATGCTGTTTTGCGGGATTTGTTCATCGATTATGTAAAATATATGGAAGCTTTGGGCAAGTGTATTGATGCGAAGGTGGAAGGGCGGATTGTTGAACAATAATACAGATTAAGCAATGAAAAAATTGTGTCTTATTTCTTTATGGGTATGTTTGCTTGTGGTTACAGCAGCAGCCCAGTCAACCAAGGAGATTTATTTATTTCATACCAATGACATGCATAGTCGTATTGAGCCTTTTCCTGAAAATTACCAGGATACCTTGCTGGCAGGGAAAGCCGGTATGGTGCGACGTGCTACTTTTATCAGCCAGCAGCGTGAAATCCATCCTGATTTGTTGCTTTTCGATTGTGGGGATTTCTCGCAAGGTACACCTTATTATAATATATATAAGGGAGAAGTGGAAATCAGCATGATGAACGAGATGCGTTATGATGCTGGTACTATCGGGAACCATGAGTTCGATTTCGGTTTGGAGAATATGGCGCGTTTGTTCAGGTTGGCAGAGTTTCCCATTGTATGTGCCAATTATGATGTGACGGGTACTGTGCTGGAAGGTTTGGTGAAAGAGTATGTTGTGTTGCATCGGGATGGCATTAAGATTGGAGTGTTCGGGTTGGGCGCGCAACTGGAAGGTTTGGTGGCAAAAGCATCGTATGGTGATGTGAAGTTTGAGGATCCTGTCTCTGAAGCACAACGGATTGCTGACCTGCTGAAAATGCAGGAGAAGTGTGATTTGGTGATTTGTCTTTCTCATTTGGGTTGGAAAGGAGAGCCTTATTCGGATGTGGAACTGATAGAGAATACGTGCAATATCGATGTAGTATTGGGCGGACATTCGCATTCTTATTTTGAGAAACCTGAATATTATAAGAATCTGGATGGCGTGGAAGTGCCTTTGCAACAAATGGGAAAGCATGCCGCTTTTATAGGAAAAATGGTGTTGACTTTGCAAAAGAACTGAGATGAGAAAGGCGGTCGTTTTATATATATGCTTGTTGTTGTCTGTCTGGGTAGAGGCTCACACGATGCCTTCGGTATTGAGCCAGGTGAAAGATACGGCAGCGTGCCGCAGATGGGTGGAAAGCCGGTTGTCGGAGATGACATTGAAACAGAAAATCGGACAGCTGTTTATCCATACGGTAGATCCTGTTACAGCTCCGCGCAACAAAGCCCAGATACGGAAAGCGATTGAGGAATATGGATTAGGTGGATTGTTGTTTGCCAAGGGGCGGATAGACCAGCAGGTGCAATTGACTAACTTGGCACAGCAATGGAGCCGGATCCCTTTGCTGATTACTTTTGATGGTGAATGGGGATTGGCTATGCGTCTGAAAGATACGCCCGAATTTCCCAAAAACCGGATATTGGGATGTGTTCAGGATGATTCGTTGATTTATCGTTATGGGAGAGAGGTGGCACGTCAGTTGCGTGAAATAGGGGTGCAGGTTAATTTCGCTCCTGTGGCGGATGTGGATAATAATCCGGGAAATCCAGTCATCAATACCCGTTCTTTCGGGAGTAACCCCAAAGAAGTGGCACGGAAAGTTATTGCTTATGCACGCGGTTTGGAAGATGGAGGTGTGTTGGCTGTCTGCAAGCATTTTCCCGGACATGGTGATACGGATGTCGATTCGCATAAGGCATTGCCAGTGCTTCCTTTTGACCGTGCCCGTATGGATTCTATTGAGTTGTATCCATTTCGTAGGGCGATAGATGCGGGAGTAAGTGGTATGATGGTCGGGCATCTGCAAGTTCCTGAATTGGAGGAGAAGCCGGCTTCTATTTCTTCCGATATTATAACCACTATGTTGCAGGATGAGTTTCATTTCTCCGGACTAGTCTTTACCGATGCGCTCGAAATGCGAGGTATCCGTCAGGCGGACGATGTGTGTGCACAGGCACTTTTGGCCGGAAACGATTTGTTGTTGGCTCCACGTAATTTAAAGCGGGAAATGACTGGAGTAATGAATGCTATAAAGAAAGGCCTGCTTACCGAAGAGGTGATTACCGAGAAATGCCGGAAGGTACTTACCTTTAAATATGCATTGGGTCTAAGTCAGCGCCCGGTGGTGGATGAAAAAGATTTGAAGTCTCGTATACGCATTCCTGAAACAGACAGCTTGCTGCTGGCATTGGATAAAGCAGCTGTTACAGTACTGAAGGACTCGCTGGAAATGCTTCCGTTGGAATTGGCTTTGTCAGGTAATGTCTTGTTGAGCATTTCTCCTTCGATAGTCGATTCTTATCCTTTTTACAACGGATTGCAGGAATCGATAACAATCAATTGGGTACATGCACGTGTGGATTCGTTGCAGTCCATTCGTAAGCGGCTTCGTACGGCACAGCAGGTTATCGTGGCATTGCATCAGAAAGATTATGAATCTTATGTGCCGTTTCTTCAGGAATTGGCAGCCGATAAACCACTGGTGGTCGTTTCTTTTGTTCCTCAGGAGGATTTGAAGACTATGCTTCCTGTCTTGCAGCATGCTTCGGCCGTTGTTCAGGCACATGTCGGAACAGAAGCAGTTCAACGTTATGTAGCAAAGGTCATGACAGGCAGAGACAAGGTGACAGGACGTTTGTCGGTAGGCATTCCCGGCTGGTGTCAAGCAGGTGTAGGCATAACAATAGATCCTGATTGCCCCTATTTGTATACACCTGAAGATTTTGGTATGGATTCGCGTATATTGGCACGTATTGATACAATAGCCCAGGAAGGGATTGATGCGCAGGCTTATCCCGGATGTCATGTGCTGATATTGAAGGATGGATATCCTGTCTATAATAAATGCTTCGGAACATTTACCTACGATGGTTCGCGCAAGGTGAAAGAAAATGATTTATATGATTTGGCTTCTTTGAGTAAAGTGACCGGTACATTGTTGGCTGTAATGAAATTGTATGACGAAGGTAAATTCGGGTTGACCGATCGGGTGAGCCAGTATTTGCCAATGTTGGAAGATACACGGAAATCGCGTATTACTGTTCAGGATTTGTTGTTTCACGAATCTGGTTTGCCTGCTTACTGGGCTTTCTATAAGGAGGCTATTGATTCGAAGTCATGTAAAGGAGGTTTGTTTCGTAAAAAGTATGACCGGTATCACACGTTGCAAGTAGATGAAAACCTGTATGCCTGTACCGGGTTCGTTTATAAAAAAGAATGGGTTTCTTCCGTACGCACAGGGAAGTATGTGTTGCCTTTGTCCGACAGCTTGTATTTGAATGCTGATTTTCGGAAAGAGATAAACCGGCAATTGGCAGATATACCTTTGAAAGGACATTCTTACCGGTATAGTTGTTTGAACTTTATGTTGCTGAAAGAGTTGGTGGAATCTGTTGCAGGCGTTGCATTGGATGTGTATTTGGATAGTGTATTCTATAAGCCGATGGGTTTGGTGCATACGGCATACAATCCTTTGCATCGGTTTGATAAATCGCAGATTGTGCCTACTGCGGCTGAAGACTTTTTGCGTAGAACAGAACTGCAAGGGTATGTAAATGATGAGATTGCAGCTTTCATGGGAGGAGTTTCAGGTAATGCCGGACTTTTTTCGACGGCACATGATGTAGGAGCTGTCTTTCAAATGCTGTTGGATCGGGGAGTGTATGGAGGGCATCGTTACCTGAGTAGGGCTACATGCGACTTATTCATTACCTTACAGTCGGAAGAGAGCAGGAGAGGGCTGGGGTTCGACAAGCCTGATACCGGGCATCCAGAGCATAGCCCGTGTGCGGCTGAAGCTCCGCAAGGGGTTTTTGGGCATACAGGCTTTACTGGTACTTGTGCTTGGGCAGATCCGGAAAACGATTTGGTCTTTGTTTTCTTGAGCAACCGCACTTATCCGCGTGCATTCAATCATAAGAATCTGACTAAGCTGAATATACGTACACGTATGCAACAAGCAATGTATCAGTCTATAAAGCGGTGATTCTATTTAGACTATGTACAAATTAATCAAATATTGCTATGTAGACGTTACAACTTCACATAAAAAAGTTACCTTTGCATTATCAAATTAGTACTAATAATAACTTTTAACTTTTACAACAATGGCTTACGTAATTAGTGACGATTGTATCGCTTGCGGTACTTGTATCGATGAATGCCCGGTTGGCGCAATCTCTGAAGGTGACAAATATTCTATCAACCCGGATATGTGTACAGAATGCGGTACTTGCGCAGATGTATGTCCTTCTGAAGCAATCCACCAAGGATAATCGATAAATCGTCGGTTTTAAAATTTATAGAGGATGTTCTCTTTTTGGAGTGCATCCTCTTTTGTATTTGGGTCAGGCTTCAAACATCCGGCTTCTCGATAATAGACATGAGCCTATGATACCTGCCTGGCTTTTCAGTTTTGACAAAATGATTTCTGAATCGCGGCTCATCAGGCTAAGTGTGTATTTTCGTACGGTGGTAATGATGGGCTGTAACAGAAATTCGCCTGCATTCGACATTTCCCCTCCAATGATAACTGTATCAGGATTGAAAATATTGATAAGGTTACCGATATGCACCCCCAGTTGTTGTCCGATTTCTTCTACCAGTTCAATGGCAAGTAAGTCTTCTTTGCCTATGGCATTGAATATATCATCCAAGGTAATGTCTTCGATGGACTTTTCAGACAGGACAATCGAAGTCTCGCCTGCTTTCAGGTGTTCGATGAATTTGCGGTAGAGAGCCGAACAGGAATTTTCAGTTTCCAGGCATCCCTTTTTGCCGCAATGGCAGATAATCTGGTTGTCATACCCATAGGTGTGGCCGAATTCGCCCGAGAACCCAGACTTGCCTTTGTATAATTTCCCGTCTATCAGAATACCCATGCCCAGCCCCCAGTCTATATTGATAAAAAGAGCATTGCGCGAACCTTTTAGAGCTCCTTTGATATATTCGCCATACAACATGGCGCGGCTATCGTTCTCGATAGAAACTTCGATGTGTATACGTTCTGTCAATATTTCTGCTAAAGGGCGTTCGCCGAAGTTGAAGAAACTGTGACTGTATCCCAGTTCTGGATTCACCCGTCCGCACAGAGCTACATTGATGTGTATAATCCGCTCTTTACTGATGCTGAGTCCATCGATAAAGGTTTCAATGTGTCGGCAGATTTTGTCAATGCATGCCATTGTGTCTTGCCGTTCGATATGGATACCCATTTGTAGTTTCAGTAAATCACCTTTGAAGTTGATGAGACCGATATGCAGGCTGTTCCACGTTATGGATACGCCGATAAAATAGGCCGAATCAGGGTTTAGTCCATAAAGAATTGGATGTCTTCCACCGCTCGTTTCCAATTTCCCATATTCATCAATGTAGCCTTGTTCATGCATTTCGTCTATTACTTTTGTTACAGTAGGAATGCTTAAGTCCATGTCTTTGGCTAGGTCGGTAATGGTCGAATTTTCATTATATATTAAATAGGTAATGATATGCTTTTTCATAATAGCACTTTTCGAACCTTTTTGGATGTCTGCTAATAGCTGTTCTTTCATAAGCGGTGTTTTTAAAAATGGAAAGCCGGTTAATTAAAAATTTAAAAAACAATCGATAATTACTTTGTATAATGATTGTTTTATTCATAATTCCCAATATCTTTGCAGTGGTTTAACATGCAAAGTGGATTCTTGTTACAAATATATTAATTAAATCTGGAAAAACTATGAGAGTTATTATCGAATCAGATTATCGGTCTCTTTCTGAATGGGCTGCCAACTATGTGGCAAAACGGATAAACGAGTTCCAGCCATCTTCCGAACGTCCTTTTGTATTGGGCTTGCCTACGGGCTCTTCCCCATTGGGCATGTATAAGGCGCTGATTGAACTGAACC
>ERZ857521.520-NODE-520-length-57188-cov-6.529484_pt1 | contig 57188 bp, 45 predicted proteins | sample MGYA00519701_ERZ857521 | MGnify/ENA primary metagenome ERZ857521 (study PRJEB31778, sample SAMEA3449346) | human gut metagenome | biome: human gut; feature: human-associated habitat; material: faeces | place: United Kingdom | collected 2010/2012 ...
CATGCATTTCATCCGGAAAGAAGAAAGCTTCACACTGGGCGATTTCCACATCACCTGTTTCGAGGTGCCACACGACGGTACTGACAATGTGGGCTACTGTATCACGGCCGGCGACAAGACCTTCTCTTTCCTGACCGACATCGGACACATCACCCCCACGGCGGCACGCTACATCCAGCAGAGCAACTACCTGATTATGGAAGCCAATTACGATGACACCATGCTGAAGATGGGGCCTTACCCCCAGCACCTGAAGGAGCGCATCGCCGGACCCAACGGCCACATGAGCAACCACGAAATGGCCGACTACCTGAGCAAGCATTTCCCCAAAGGTCTGAAATATCTGTGGCTCTGCCACCTGAGCAAAGACAACAATCATCCGGAACTGGCCTTCAAAACCGTGGAACTGGCCCTCCGACAGGAAAATATCCTGGTAGGCAAAGACGTGGAAGTCGTCCCGTTGAGACGTACCAGCCCTTCCGAAATGTATGTCTTTGAATAGTCTCTCCAAGATACAGACAGAAAAAACGAGATGCGCCCTCCTTTCCAAAGCAGGAAGAAGGGCGCATCTCGTTTTTCGGTATATCACCACGCCTGTATCAGCGCAGTCTTTCGTAAGCCTTTACCAGCATCTCGTCCTTGCCGATGGCACGGATGGCCAGCCAGTTCAGAATGATGCTCACCAGCGGCAGGCAGACTGTCCACGAAGGCATGAAGCTGTAGTCATCGAAAGCCTTGTCCGGGTTCACCACAAAATAAGTCAGCACCAGGTAATAACCCACCAGCACGATGGTGTTGAAAATCGTGAGACGGATTTGCAGCATCCGCTTCCGGTACAAGAAAATCGTCGCCAGCGCCACTACGGCCACCACCGTCAGTACGGCGAACAAAGCCCACGGCGTATAGTTCACGTTACCGTCCGGCAGCATATAGGAAAGGTTTGTCATTTCACAAATATTCTTGTCTGTATAGAAACTTCCCACGGAAGCAGACATCATCACCACCATCAGGATGGCTACTATCAGCAAATAAACAGTCTGTATTCTCTGTATCATAATTCAATCGTCAAAAAGAGGTTTCAAAAATAAATGTCATTCTGAGGGCGACGGTTCCTGCCGGGTGCGCTCAGAATGACAAGCCCAAATGCGCGTGCGCATTCATTCAATTCTTTCCAATAAGGATTACTGCAATTTTTCTTTTTCCTTTGCAGGGTTTCTATAATAAACCTTTCCTTCGATGTACTCCTGAGTGGCAATCAATGTCGGTTTCGGGAGTTTTTCGTAATAGCGAGAGATTTCAATCTGCTCTCTGTTTTCAAACACCTCTTCCAGATTATCGTTATAAGAAGCAAACTCCTGTAATTTCTTGGAGAGGTCATTCTTCATCTCTGCAGCAATCTGGTTGGCACGTTTGCCGATGATAGCTACTGTTTCATAGATATTGCCTGTGTCCTCACAGAGTTCCATCAAATTACGAGTAACGGTAGTTGTAGGAGCGTTTGTCTTTTTGTAATCCATAATTCCTTATTTATAATTATAAACGTTTATTATTCATCTTCATCCGTGGAAACATACTTGCTGACATCGGCATAAATATTTTCCACCTCTTTCATGTATTTGCTTTCCGGAAATTCATTCTTGAACGCATAATATTCGTCCACGGTTTCGCGCATACGGTCATCCCTTTTTTCGAGCACACTTTCCTTGGCCATGTGGTACTTTGCCCGGAGAATCAGGATGGAAAGATCTTCCCGCATTTTGGTATAAGGATATTCCTTCAACACGTTCTGTGCCGTCACGATGGCAGCCAGATAATTGTTACCCGTACTGCTGTACACCGCATTTCCGGAATAAGACCCCAGGTCGTAATACAATTTCGCAGAAAGATATTCCTTCTCTACCAGCTTATCCTGCAACTCAAAAATCATGTTCTGAGCCAGTTCCTTCCGGTCGCTCATCGGGAAATATTCCATGAACATCTGCAATTCCTGAATGGCCTTGTAGGTACTGCTCTGGTCCAGACGCGGTTCCGGCGTATCGAGATAAAGAGCTTTTCCGCTGAAGAAACGTGCCAGCTCCGTATAAGTACCGCGCGGATAAGTCGTGTAGTAAGTATTAAAATAATGTGAAGCTGTCACATAGTCCCCCTGATTATAATAAGTCATAGCGAGCATATACAAAGACTCTTCTCCGTTGGACGTACCTTTCAGGATAGGAATCAGTTCTTCCAGAATAGTAGCCGCACGCGAATTCTGTCCTTTGGCAAAGTAACTCTTTGCCGCTTCGTATTTGTATTCGTAGTCAGTGCTTTTCAGCACCTTATTATACTCTCCGCAGGAAGACAAGATTCCGGCAGAAAGGAGGGCCATTGCAATATATTTCTTCATATTTATCAAGATAGTTGCGCAAAATTACTCTTTTCCAGCGAATAATCCAACTCTCGGACGTTTTTTAATGTAATTTTTCAGGACGGGCAAAGGGATGTATAAAATAATATGTAATTTTACATCCGTTTTCAATTAGCTATTCCTGTTTTCATGAATTTCGAACTGATATCCGACTACCAGCCCACCGGCGACCAGCCGGAAGCCATCGCCCAGCTGACCGAAGGTGTCAAGCAGCATGTACCTGCACAGACTCTGCTGGGAGTCACCGGGTCTGGAAAGACCTTCACCATTGCAAATGTCATCAAGAACGTCAACAAGCCGACCCTGATTCTGAGTCACAACAAGACGCTGGCCGCACAACTCTACGGGGAGTTCAAGAACTTCTTCCCGCACAATGCTGTGGAGTATTACGTGTCTTACTACGACTATTACCAGCCGGAGGCATACATCCCTTCGACCGATACCTATATAGAAAAGGATCTGGCCATCAACGAGGAAATCGACAAGCTGAGACTGGCGGCCACTTCTGCCCTGCTTTCGGGACGGAAGGATGTCATCGTGGTGTCGTCCGTATCGTGCATCTACGGTATGGGAAACCCGGCGGACTTCTACAACAACGTCATTGACATCAAGAAGGGCAAACTGCTGGACCGCAACGTGTTCCTGCGCCGACTGGTGGACAGCCTGTACGTGCGCAACGACATCGAACTGAACCGCGGCAACTTCCGGGTGAAGGGGGATACGGTGGACATCTCACTGGCCTATACCGACAGTGTGCTCCGGGTGATGTTCTGGGACGACGAAATAGACGGCATCGAGGAAATCGACCCCATTTCGGGACATCGCCTCGGCACGTTCGACGAATACAAGATTTATCCGGCCAACCTCTTCATGACGACCAAGGAGAGCACGCTCCGGGCCATCCACCAGATTGAGGATGACCTGACGAAGCAAGTGGCCCACTTTGAGGAAATAGGAAAGCCCTACGAAGCCAAGCGCCTGTATGAACGGGTGACGTACGACATGGAGATGCTGCGCGAACTGGGACACTGCTCGGGCATCGAGAACTATTCGCGCTACTTTGACGGACGCGAACCGGGCACCCGTCCTTACTGCCTGCTCGACTTCTTTCCGGAGGATTTCCTGATTGTCATCGATGAAAGCCACGTCAGCGTGCCACAGATACGGGCCATGTATGGCGGCGACCGGGCCCGCAAGACGAACCTGGTGGAATACGGTTTCCGTCTGCCGGCAGCCATGGACAACCGTCCGCTTACGTTCGAGGAGTTCCAGCAGATGGCCAAGCAGGTGATTTATGTGAGTGCGACCCCGGCGGAATACGAACTACAACAGAGTGAGGGTATCGTGGTGGAACAGGTAATCCGTCCCACCGGACTGCTGGACCCGGTCATCGAGGTACGCCCCAGCCTGAACCAGATAGACGACCTGATGGAGGAGATACAGCAGCGCATCGAAAAGGAAGAGCGTGTGCTGGTCACCACCCTGACCAAGCGCATGGCGGAAGAGCTGACGGAATACCTGCTCAACAACGGCATCCGCTGCGCCTATATCCACAGCGACGTGGACACGCTGGAACGTATCAAAATCATGGACGACCTGCGGCAGGGTATCTACGACGTGCTGGTAGGCGTGAACCTGCTGCGTGAGGGACTCGACCTGCCGGAAGTGTCGCTGGTGGCCATTCTGGATGCCGACAAGGAAGGTTTCCTGCGCTCACACCGCTCGCTCACCCAGACGGCCGGACGTGCCGCCCGCAACGTGAACGGGAAAGTCATCATGTATGCCGACCACATCACGGACAGCATGCGGCAGACCATCGACGAGACCAACCGCCGGCGGGAAAAACAGCTGGCCTACAACGAGGCACACGGTATCACGCCGAAACAGATTACGCGCTCGCGCAACAATGCCCTGCTCGACATCGAACGGTCTTCTTCTGCGGCCGAAAGCAAGCCGAAGGCCCCCAAGGCTTATACCGAAACGGAGGCCCAGCTGCATGCCGCAGCCGACCCTGTAGTACAGTACATGTCGAAAGACCAGTTGCAGAAAAGCATCGACCGCACCCGCAAGCTCATGCAGGAAGCGGCCAAGAAACTGGACTTCATCGAAGCGGCACAATATCGCGACGAGCTGCTCCGACTGGAGGAGCTTTTGAAAGAAAAAGCGTGATATCACATTCATTTTTGTCACATTTCTGTGTGTTTTGATTTATTATTCATACTTTTGTGAATAAAATCAAGACAAACAGAAAATGGAACAGATTACGAAGATTGTACAGGAAATCAGTTCGTTCTTATGGGGATGGCCCATGATTATCCTGCTTTTGGGTACGCACCTCTACCTGACCATCCGGTTGCGTTTCCCGCAGTTGCACATTCTCAAGGCCCTGCGGCTTTCCGTCAGCAAGGACCGGGAAGCCGGCGGCGACGTCAGCCAGTTCGGGGCACTGGCCACTTCACTGGCAGCCACTATCGGCACAGGTAATATCATCGGAGTGGCTACTGCCGTGGCACTGGGCGGACCGGGTGCCGTGTTCTGGTGCTGGCTCACAGGTGTTTTCGGGATGTCCACAAAATATGCCGAAGGACTGCTGGCCGTAAAATACCGAATCAAAAACAAATCGGGCGAAATGATTGGCGGACCAATGTATGCCTTGGAACGCGGACTGGGCATGAAATGGCTGGGCATCCTGTTCTGCATCTTCACCGCACTGGCGGCTTTCGGCATCGGCAACACGGTGCAGGCCAATTCCATTTCCTTGCTGCTCCATGAATCCTACGGAGTATCGACCCACCTGACGGGGGTAGTAATGAGTGTCCTGACTGCCCTCGTGGTGATTGGCGGCGTAAAAAGTATCGCCAAGGTCTGCATGGGACTCGTTCCGCTCATGGCCCTCCTCTATGTGGCAGGCTGCATTTATATTCTGATAGTAAACCACGCATACCTGGGCGCTTCCGTCCGCCTCATTCTGGAATCGGCTTTTTCGGCCCGTGCGGCAGGAAGCGGTTTCGTGGGCACCACGGTGATGATGGCGGCCCGTTACGGCATTGCCCGGGGACTTTTTTCCAATGAATCGGGACTGGGCTCGGCGCCTATCGTGGCCGCTGCCGCCCAGACACGCAACCCGGTACGCCAGGCGCTGGTTTCTTCCACGGGTACCTTCTGGGATACGGTAATCATCTGTGCCCTGACCGGACTGGTGCTGGTGAGCAGCATCTTGGCCTACCCGGACATCGACTACACGAGCGATGCGGCCCTGACCAAGATGGCCTTCGCGAAAATCCCCTACATCGGTACCCCTATCCTGTCATTCGGCATCGTGACTTTCGCCTTCAGCACCATCCTGGGCTGGACGTACTACTCGCAAAAGGCAGTGGAATACCTGGGAGGGCGAAAAATCATGCTGGCCTACCGACTGGTGTGGATTGTAATGGTGTATGTGGGTTCCGTGGTCAACCTGTCCCTCGTATGGAACTTCGCTGACGTAGCCAATGCCCTCATGGCCATTCCAAACCTCATCTCCCTGCTTTTGCTCTCGGGCGTCATCGTCAGTGAGACCCGGAAATATCTTTGGAACGACCGCTTGAATGACTATCACGAGGAATGAAATTTGAAGCTAAAAAACCTGAAATTCAGACTCCGAAAAAACGCACTCGCGTTTTGATTCAAGCGTAGTTGTGTTTTGCCTCAAACGCACTTGCGTTTTGTTCCAAACGTACTTGCGTTTTGATTCAAACGTAAAGGCGTTTTGGACAAAGCGCTTTGACGTTTTTTTCATGCCCATTCCCCCCACGTGCAAACTACACATAACATAAAGAGAAACAAGCACTTATCGAATAACACTAAAATCTTCAGATATTCCCTGGCAAAACAAAAAATCCCGAAGAACTTTTATAAGTCTCCGGGATTCCAGAAAAGGTTAAAAATATTTCTTTATTTTATTTTGCTTCGTTCAAGTCGATACCTTTATTGCGCAGTGTCATGGCCATCAGACGTACGTAATTTGAATACTGCTTGTCATCCAGCGTCTGTTTCATCAGCTTCAAGTTACCATAGACTGCCTTACGAACTTTTTCTTTGTTGTCAGTCTTTGAAGCATTGGCACGAGTCATTTCCTGTTCAAAGTAGTCGCAGATATCAGCCACCTTTTCGTGCTGAGTAGATGACAGGTTCAGATACTGAGTCAGTTTAGACTTGTTGATTGAACCGTTCCACCTCTGTGCGTTGTTGTTTTCGTTCACACCTTCTGCAAACATAGAAACAGAGAATGCCAATGCGGCTACTAATGTTAATCCTAATCTTTTCATACCTTTAAAATCTTTTACCTAAAAACTTTGTTACCTAAATAATTCTCTAGTTTAGCTCGAGCTATTTCTTTTTACCGATGCAAAGATAAGAACATGTTGAATAACACAAAAACAAACCAGGGAAAAAGTTGCTTTTCCCCTATCATTTATTGACGTATATCAAGAATAAGGTATCAAAATGAACAATTTCTTCATACTTTTGTAATATATAGCCTCATTTCATCCCAATTTAATTACTACTTGCATACCGTTTGACAAGTCAGATTCCACAATGAAACAACAAGTAAGTATTCTTTATCCGAATGTGAACTTCTGCCAACCCATCCTGTCCGTATGCTCACGCGACAACCGACAAAGAGTCTTTATGGGCATAAAAAAAGCCCCTGCGCTATGCAGAGGCTTTTTCTTTATTTCAAGACTTATGATCTCTTGATTATCCACCGAAGTTATCGTACATGATAGAAGAGCTTTCAACGCCCAGGCTATCCAGCATGTTAACCACAGCTTTTGACATCGGACCAGGACCACACATGTAGTATTCGATGTCTTCCGGAGCTTCGTGGTCTTTCAAGTAAGTGTTGTACATTACCTGATGAACGAATCCCGGAGTGTACTTCACGCCCGCTGCATCGGCTGCCGGATCCGGACGGTCGAGTGCCAAGTGGAAGTGGAAGTTCGAGAAGTCTTTTTCCAACTGCAGGAAGTCTTGCAGGTAGAACACTTCGTTCAACGCACGGGCACCGTAGAAGTAGTGCAGTTCGCGGTCTCTTGTGTTCAACGTACGAGTCATGTGCATAATCTGTGCACGCAGCGGAGCCATACCGGCACCACCACCGACCCAGATCATTTCCTTCTTTGAATTGAAAATCGGATGGAAGTCTCCGTAAGGACCACTCATCAGCACCTTGTCACCCGGTTTCAGGGTAAAGATGTAAGAAGAAGCGATACCCGGCATCACATCCATGAATCCGCTGCGGTCGGGTTTGAACGGCGGAGTAGCAATACGTACGGTCAGCATGAATACGTCACCTTCAGCCGGATAGTTGGCCATAGAGTAAGCACGGATAGTTTCTTCGTCATTTTTACACTTCAACTTAAACAAACCGAACTTTTCCCATGCAGGCAGGTATTCCTTACCGATAAGATCTTTATCGATGTCCTTGTCGTAATCCATTTCATATTTAGGAATCTTGATCTGTGCGTAAGAACCCGGGATGAAGTCCATGTGGGCACCCTTAGGCAACTGCACCTTGAATTCCTTGATGAAAGTAGCCACATTCTTGTTGGAGATAACGGTACATTCGTATTCCTTTACACCCATTACAGATTCAGGCACCTTGATAGACAGGTCACCTTTCACCTTCACCTGACAGCCCAGACGCCAGTGGTCTTTCTGCTGCTTACGGCTGAAGTGGCTCACTTCAGAAGGCAGGATTTCGCCGCCTCCTTCAATCACCTGACACTTGCACTGTCCGCAAGAACCCTTACCACCACAAGCCGACGGCAAGAATACGCCGTTCACGGCCAGTGTGTTCAGCAACGTAGAGCCGGATTCCACTTCCATTTCCTTGTCGCCGTTGATAGTCAGTTTCACGTTGCCGGAAGCCACAAGGAAATTCTTTGCTACCAGCAAGATGACTACCAGCACCAGAATAGTCACCAGGAATACTCCAATGCTCGCTAAAATAAAATTCATATCCATTGTCTTATTCCTTTCCTATTAGATGTTCAAACCAGAGAAACACATAAATGCCATTGCCATCAGACCTACAGTGATGAAAGTGATACCCAGTCCTCTCAGCGGAGCAGGTACGTCAGAGTAAGCCATTTTTTCACGGATGGCAGCCAGACCTACGATAGCCAGCATCCAGCCGAGACCTGAACCCAGGGCGTATGAGATAGAATCCCAGATGTCGCCGATGTATTTCGGGTCAGACGGGCTCAGCGTGATACGCTGCTGCATGAACAGAGAAGCACCCATGATGGCACAGTTTACAGCAATCAGCGGCAGGAAGATACCCAGTGACGCATACAGTGAAGGGCTGAAGCGTTCTACCACCATTTCCACCAGCTGAACGATAGCCGCGATTACGGCAATGAAGAGGATGAAGCTCAAGAAGCTCAGGTCAATTCCCAGAATGCCGTCGGCAGCCAGCACCTTCGTCTGCAGCAGGTAGTTGACCGGCAAGGTAACCACCAGCACGAAAGTTACGGCAATACCCAGACCGAGGGCAGTCTTCACGTTCTTCGAAACAGCCAGGTATGAACACATACCCAGGAAGAACGCAAATATCATATTGTCCACAAAGATTGAGCGGACCAATAAACTCAAAAAATGTTCCATAATTCTGGATTTTTAATTTCCGTTTTTGGTTAATAATTATTCTTTGTCTTGCAGTTCTTTGTGTTTAGCACGCTGGTACCAGATCAGGCACGCTACGATGATCAAAGCCATCGGCGGCATCAACATCAAACCGTTGTTTACATAACCGGCACTCTTGATGGCGTCGTAGTTCAGGATATTGAATCCCAGCAGGGTACCTGAACCCAGCAATTCACGGAAGAATGCAACGATTACCAGAATCTTGGCATAACCCAGACCGTTACCGATACCGTCCAAGCAAGATTCCCACGGGCCGTTTGACATGGCGAATGCTTCCAGACGTCCCATCAGGATACAGTTGGTAATGATCAGACCTACGTAAACAGACAGCTGTACGCTCACGTCGTAGGCAAAAGCCTTCAACAGTTCACTTACGATAGTTACCAAGGCAGCTACTACCACCAGCTGTACGATGATACGGATACGGTTAGGAACAGTCTTACGCAACAGAGAGATTACCACGTTAGAGAAAGCGGTAATGATAGTTACGGAAAGACCCATCACGATGGCCGGTTCCAGTTTAGAGGTAACGGCCAGAGCAGAACAGATACCCAACACCTGTACGGTTACCGGGTTGTTCATGCTAATCGGAGCAGAAAATACTTCTTTGTTTTTAGCTGAAAATAAACTTCCCATTATCGTTCTCCTCCTTATTCTTTAGATGTTAAAAATTTAGTGTAATGTGCCATACATCCTTTCAACATGGCGTCCACACCAGTTGAAGTGATTGTACCGCCGGAGATACCGTCGACCTGGAATTCCGGATTTTCTACCTTTCCGTTCTTCACAACTCCCAAGCCTACGTTGTCGCCGTCCATCACATGCTTGTCCTTGAATTCACTCTGGAAATGTTCTCCTGCGATTTCAGCTCCCAGACCCGGAGTTTCAGATGCATGAGAGAAATAAGTACCGTACACGGTGTTCTTGTCTTCGTTCAGGGCTACATATCCCCAGATAGCACCCCAAAGACCTGCACCATATACCGGAATCACATATTTAGTCTGACCCTCTACTTCGCAAACGAAGATGTGGGCACGACCGTTTTCCTTGAAATCCTTTTCGTATGAAGTCACGAAAGCGCCTTCGTACGGAGTCAGTGTGCCGTCTTCAGCAACCACCATGTCCGATTTCACGACTTTGGCAAATTCAGCTTCTGCATCCTGCACACCTTTGATGCCCAGAGAAGAAAGAATCTGCTTCTTAGTATCCAGCTCTACGTTCTTTCCCTGCAAGTCGCGCAAAGAAGAGTTGACGAAAGCCAGCAAGAATGCTACGATAACAACCATTACCGAAGCATAAATGATAGTATAAGAGTTACTATTGGTATTCATTGTATTTTCGGTTTTTATTTGTTAGACATAGCACGTTTTGCACGGCGGGAAATATTGCCCTGAACTACTACATAGTCGATCAGCGGAGCAAAGATGTTCATCAGCAGGATAGCCAGCATCATACCTTCTGGATAACCCGGATTCAGCACACGGATAATGATAGCCATGGCACCGATCAGGAAACCATACAGGTACTTACCGTTTTCCGTACGTGAAGAAGTCACAGGATCGGTAGCCATAAATACGGCACCGAAGCAGAAACCACCTACGCACAGGTGTTCGTACCAAGGCATGTGGGCCATTGCTGTGTCCGGACCGATGGTATTGAAAACCCAGCCCATGAAGGCACCACCAACAAATACAGACAACATCGTCTTCCAGCTTGCTACACCAGACCACAACAGGATAACCGCACCGATAGCGATAGCGATAACACTGGTTTCACCGATAGAACCCGGAATCAAACCTGTTACCATATCCCAAGAGAAAGGAGGATAAGCCATAGCATCTGTAGCAGTAGAAGCCTGTCCCAGTGCAGTAGCGGCAGTCAGACCATCTACCGTGTGACCCAGGCCGCAGATGCTGTCGCTGGATACCCAAACGGCATCACCAGACATCTTGGTCGGATAAGCGAAGAACAAGAAAGCACGGGTAATCAACGCAGGGTTGAAGATGTTCATACCTGTACCACCGAATACTTCCTTGGCAAAGATTACAGAGAAGGCAGTTGCCACGGCCAGCATCCACAACGGACAGTCAACCGGCACAATCATCGGAATCAACATACCGGAAACCAGGAAACCTTCCTGAATTTCTTCCTTCTTCCACTGAGCTACGATAAATTCGATACCCAGACCGACTACGTATGACACAATGATTTTCGGCAATACGGCCAGGAAACCGTAACCGAACATTTCGATGAAGCTACCTTCCACATTCGTTGCATGGAAATGCTGGTAACCCACATTATACATACCGAACAGCAAGGCCGGTATCAGGGCAATCACCACAAACGACATGATACGTTTGCTATCAATCGCATCGTGGATGTGCGTACCTGTCTTCGAAGTTGTGTTCGGCACAAACAGGAAGGTTTCAAACCCGTCGAACACAGAACGAAAAGCATGAAATTTGCCTCCCTCTTCAAAGTTAGGCTTTATCTTATCGAGATAATTTCTTAACGCGTTCATTTATTAATAATAGTTTTAGTTAGCATTAACACATTTCACGGCGGAGCATGTCGAGTCCGTCACGTACGATACGCTGCAATTCCATTTTTGAAGAGCAGACAAATTCACACAAGGCAAAATCTTCCGGAGCCACCTCATAAATACCCAGCGCTTCCATACGGTCGATGTCGCCCGCAATGATAGCCTTGATCAGGTATTCCGGCAGAATGTCCATCGGAAGAACATGGTCGTATTCGTTCGACATGATCATGTGGCGTTCACCACCCTTCACACGAGCATCCAACACATATTCTTTCTTCTTGCCCATCATCCAGCTGAAATAAGAATGACTGGTACTGAAATCGTTCAGACGCGGCATAATCCAACCCAGCATTTCGTGTACGTCGCTTCCTTCCGGAATCACTGTCACCTGGCTGTGGAAAGCTCCCAGATAACCGTTGGCCGTAATCTGCTTTCCGGTCAATACGTTACCGCTGATATAGCGCAAAGCCTTGCCTGTAGTCACATTGTTTTCAAATACACCTGTCAGCAGTGCACCGACTTTCAGTTTCATGTAAGCTGGTTTCAACACTTCAGAACCGGTTACAGCCACTGTACGAGTAAGGTCTACACGTCCTGTATTGAACAGACGGCCGATGAAAATCACAGCCTGCGGATCGATGGTCCAAACCGTTTCACCTTTGTTCACCGGAGCGATGTGGTTGATTTGTACGCCTACGTTACCAGCCGGATGAGGTCCGTCGAACACATTGATTTCTACGTTCTTCGCCTGCGTCAAAGCCGCTGATTTCTGTTTTACACTGATACTCAGGTAAGTCTTGGCCATCTTAGCCAAGGCATCCAATCCTGTCTGGAAATTTGCCTCTTCCCCTGCGAGAGCGAATTCAAAATCGGGAGCCAGCGGATTCGTATCGAAAGCAGAAACGAAAATGGCACGAGGTGCAACCGTCGGATCTGCAATCACGTCGTACGGACGCTGACGGATAAATGCGAACAAACCCGCATTCAGCAACATGTCTTTCACAGCTGTTCCATCGAGTGCTGCCACGCTCTTTTTACCAAATTCCTCAAAGTCCTGTTCCGTTGCAGCCTGTACGGTAATACTCATCACCTTACGTCTAGCTCCACGTTCCACGCTTGTCACTACGCCACTTACCGGCGAAACAAATTTCACTTCAGGATGATTCTTGTCCACAAACAAGGGTCCTCCGGCCATGACATATTCCTGCTCCTTCACGACCACCTTCGGAGTCACGCCTGTAAAATCATCGGGACACAAAGAATAGAATCCCGGCTCTTTCACAGCCACCACCTCTGCAGCAGCCTTGCCTTTCAGGTTTATGTCTAAGCCTTTACGCAATTTAATTAAATTTGCCATGTTAGGTTATAAAAAATGGTTTTCTATATTTGCGTGCAAAATTAAATAAAAAAGAGGTGAAAAAAGAATATTTGCCCCTCGAATTAGAGAAATATTTCTTTATATCGAAAGGCAAATATTAAATAGATATGACAAAACGACGATTCTGCCATATAGAGAAAGCAAAAAATTACTCTAATAACCTTTATGCTGATGCAGCTGAGGATTCATGTCAATGACTCTTTCCGGGATGGGAAATACCGTAGTATAACCGTTTTCCTCTCCAGGAAGCTGGGGACGACAGCTGTACGAGCGGGTAAAAACGCCAAAACGAATCATATCCTGACGTCTCCATCCTTCCCAAGCCAGTTCCATCATACGTTCCTTCAACAAATTTTCAAGTGTGGCAGGCCTTTCTTCCATCCCTGCCCTGCTACGTACCCTGTTCAATTCCATGTCTCCGTTTTCACCATTACGCACTTTGGCTTCACTCTGCATGAGCAACACATCCGCATAACGGAAAAGAACGATATCATTATCCAGCAACTTCCCATCCTTAAGAGCCGTAGGGTCCACTTGATACTTCTTCATCCGCGCTCCCGCGGTCTTTTCCCAAGGCTTTCCTGAAACATCCAAAGCCACTTTCCAAGGTTCATATACCAAAGGAGTCACTCCATCATCCAACATAATCTGATGTCCCTTCAAGTCTTTCACCGGTCCGGCAAAATAGCAATCATCAAAACGGATATCCACCTGTGGCGTGTCGTAACCGAAAACTTCCAACACCTCTGTGGTTGCCGATGCGCCGTTTTCACCTCCCAACCCATAAGCCTTTGCATGATTGTAATGCCGGGAGCGGAACAAATAAATAAATTGATTCGTGTACAAAGTCTTGTTCATAGGAATCACGAATATATTCTCCGCGGAAGACTCATTGAATACTGCAAAATTCGCCGCATAGTCCGACTCCAATTCATACCCAGCCATCGTAATCTTATCGCAATAATCACCTACGGTTTGCCAGGCATTCCGCTGCCGTCCGTCCACTTCGAAGACAAGTGATTTCCCGTCCGGTCTTTGCCCATCGGTCCAGTCATCGTCAGCATATACTTCCGCGTTCAAAGCCAGTTTCGCCAACAGAAACCAAACCACAGGCCGAGTGATTCTCCCATAATAGACACCAGGCTGATTGCTTCGTTCTTCTGCCAGAAAAGGCTCCGACTCCATCAGCTCTTTCACTATGAATTCAAACACTTTAGACCGTTTTTCCTGAACTATATCTTCAAGTGCAGGAGTACTCTTTTCAATTAAAGGAACCTCCCCAAAAAGGTCCATGATATAATAATAAAACAAAGCTCTTAATGCCCTCACCTCCGCCAAAAAGGGAGTCACATTCTCTTCAGGGTGCAACGCTGCAAAAGCCTGAATCTTTTCCAGCGAACTGTTACACAATATCACCGTACGATAAAGATACTCCCAAGTAGCATAAATAGCCTCGTTGTTTACTCCCCAACGATGCAGATACAGTCCTTGCCAGAATCCCCCGTCATACCAGTCTCCTCCACGAGTAGGCATCATTGCCTCATCCGTGGTAAAAGTATTCAGGTCATATACCCCTCGTCCAGTCCCCTGCAACCCCTGGCTGTCGGCATAACCTCCCACATAATTATACAATGAAAGCACCCCGTTACGCTGCACGTCCGACAAAGTGGAATAAGCCGCTTCCTCATCCATCCGATCCTTGGGTTCCTCTTCCAAATATGCACTGCAGGAAACTCCGAAAAGCAGAGAGATGGGTACAAAAATTAATTTATATATTCCTTTCATAATAAATCGATTAGAAGTTAAGACTTAGACTAACAATATAAGTTCTGGAAAGTGGGTATGTGCGTTTGTCATCCACCCCGAAAGTACCGTCCACAAGCGTGGAATTGATGAGCGGAGTCAGCCCTGAATACCCGGAAATAGTACCCAGATTATTGACCGTCAGAGCCAGCCTTGCCCCATGCAAGAAACGCTGCTTGCGAAGTGGGATATTCCATCCCACGGTCAGATAATCAAAATTCACATAGTCCCCGTTTTCCAGCCAGTAATCTGTGGCCGTCAGATCCCGTATATTCCGTGCCGGAGCCTCCGCCAACACATTGTAATCCGGCAGACTGTTCATGTTCATATACGTCAGAGCCGTTCCGTTATAAATCTTGTGTCCGAATGCCCCATTAATCTGAAGAGACACATCGAAACGCTTGTAACGGAAGCTGATATTCGAGCCCAGTAAAGTCTTGGGAGTAGCCTGTCCAGCCACATACCGGTCTTCTCCATCCTCCAGATTCACTCCTCCTCCATTCAGGTCGGCTATCTGGTAAACATATCCCCCGTTCCCATCCGAAACGAGTCCCTCGCAATGTGGCAAATAGAACACTCCCAACGGTTGCCCTACAATCTGGTACACGATATTGTTGTACCCACCGTGCAGACCGGCACCATTCAAACCTGCCAACGCCGTATATTGCGCCGCACTGACATATTCCCCTTCATACATACCGCTCAGCGACAGGAGCTTGTTGCGCTGGAATGTCACGTTCGCATTAATATTCAATTCCATATCCTTGGTACGCAACGGAGTCAGACCAATGGAAAGCTCCATACCGCTGTTCCGCATGGAACCCAGATTGGCCAGCAGTTTGTTGTAAGCGAAAGGTGGCACACTCACGTCATACTGATACAACATATCCCTAGTCTTAGAGAGATAATAGTTCACCGAAAGCAAAAGGCGATTCCCGTAAAACCCCATATCCACTCCCGCATTGAAAGTGGATTTGACTTCCCATTTCAGGTTCGGATTGACATTCTTCAAGCTCTCATACGTTACCAATGGCGAATTACCTACCGGAGTCACCCCATTCGGACGCACCAGCGCCATGGTTGTGTACGAATCAATTCCTCCCTGATTACCAGCCAGTCCATACCCCACTCTTAGTTTCAGGTTGTCAATCCACCGGATATGCCTCATGAACTCTTCCTGTGTCACATTCCAGGCTGCAGAAGCCGATGGAAAAACGCCCCATTTATGTTTCCGGCCAAACTTGGAAGAGGCGTCCGTACGCAGGTTCACCGTCCACACATAGCGGTCATCATAAGTGTAATTCACACGCCCCAGGAAAGACACCAGATGCGGCTCTTCATAATAGGAACCAGTCCCCTCCCATGGCCGCAACGCCCCTCCCTGCAAGCTATGATACCCCAGCTCATTCGACGAGAAATTGGTTGTCGTAGTATAAAATCCTTGAAAGCGGTCTTTTTCCGCCTCTCCCAGTGCCAGCACATCCAGAAAATGAGCTCCCAACCGCTTCTGATAGGTCAGCATCAAATTTCCCAATAAAGATTCCGCCTTCCGAGTGCCGCGATATGCCTGTCCGTTCCCCCACACCGTGGTAGGCAGAAACTGCGCATTCTCGGTTGTGCTATAAGTATAAGAACCGAACAACACCAGTTTCAGGTCTTTCAACAGATGGAAAGTCAGACGGGCATGCGAGCTGAAATACGAGGTCTCTTCCCGGTTATCCACATCCATCCATGCCAGAGGATTCGTAATCTGGCTGGCAGTAGTAATCTGGTCCCATCCTCCGGTAACCGGATCAGGAGAATCCGGAAAAGTCGGGTTAAACGCGGCTGCCGAATAAAACGTTTTCTGCAAGTCGAACAATGTCCGGTCCCTCCTCATCGAGCCGAACAAGCCCAATTCACAGTCAATCAGCCCGTCAAGCATTTTCTGAGACATATTCATATTGGCCGTAAACAGTTTCATTCCCTCATTCTGAATCACCCCCTCACGATTCTGGAAACCTAAGGACACTCTATAATTGGAAGCCTCCCCACCTCCGTAAAACGCAATATTATGATTCTGTTGCAACCCCGTCTGTTCGATGGCTTTCTGGAAATCGGTATCATATCCCTTGTCGAGAATGTTCCACCCATGCTCTGCTGCCAAACGGCGATATTCCATTCCCGACAACATATCCAGCCTACGATAAGCATGTGAGACACCAAAACTGCCATTGTAATTGACACGGGTTTTCCCGGCCCGCCCCTTTTTGGTCACGATATTAATTACCCCCGATGCCCCGCGGGAACCATACTGAGCCGTCTCTGAAGCATCCTTCAGAATAGTAAACGACTCAATATCGGCAGGATACACCGAAGCCAGCATAGTCAGGTCACCCAATACCCCATCCACAATAATCAACGGATCGTTTCCACTGGTCAACGAAGTCGTACCCCGCAAGCGTACAGATTCCAAGACCGCCATCCCATTGTTGCTCTTCAAGATGGTAAGTCCCGACACACGCCCCTGAATAGCCTCCAGCGGATTGGTAATCAACTCCTTGTTCATCTGATTTTCCGTAATCTGCTCCACAGAGCCCGAAATATTCTTTAAACTTCCACGAGCATACCCAATGGTATAAACAGAGTCAGGAGGCAACTCGTTTTCGTTCTGGTTTTGCGCGCAAAGAGGTACTCCTCCCAGGCATCCCCAAAACAGTATGCCACAAAATACACGAGAAACCGGTCGTATCTCATCCATAGTAAAATCATTTAAGGTTAAAAGCAAAAAGGCGTGAAGATATTTCTATATCTCCCCGCCTTATCCACCACACTCTTTTCACAAAGAAAAGATTTTTTCTGTGATAAAACAAGTCCTACGACCAGTTATTTCAGCAATCGGTTATTTTTCCTCTGCAAACATCGGGTCCCAAGCCGGAAGCTGTATCGGCTTCTGTTTGAAGATGTCAAGCACCTTCTTCGGCACATATTTGGTTTCCAACACCAGACGGAACATATATTCATTAAACCATTCATCGGTCATAATCAGATGTCCCTGATAGCCGGCAGAAGCTCCCCAACTGTTTTCCACCATCCATTTTTTCGGTTTTCCGTTCTCGTCCAAATCCACAGCCATCAGCGTCATGGCATGGGCCGACATACTGGCAAAAGTCTGGATACGCTGTTTCTTGTCCATGCCGAAAGTCGTCCCCATCAGCGAACCGAAATCATAATTATTCACATCCAGCAGTCCACGCTTACTGTCCAGCTGAGTCACGTCGCTGGAGAAATACATCCGGGTACTGTCTTTCAGGGAAGCGATAGCCATCTCCTTGATTTCCTCCACCGGCAGGTTCACGTACGTCCAGTTCTTGCCGTCGTAGCAATGGCGGTCATACGCAATCTCATAACACTTGTAATACTCACGCGACGGGTCGTTCATCACCATCACATAATTGGTCAGCAGGTTCTTATCCCCATATTTTTCCAGGAAACTCATCGGCGTGTGATGCTCCGTTTCCACCACATTGCCCTTACTGTCCTTGCGTACATAGTCGAATGAAGTCGGCGGTACACCCAGTGTCAGTACCAGCATCCGGTAAACCGTACCCAGCATTTCTTCCTTCCGCTTTTCAATGACTGACGTCTTTTCGCCTTTTGCCGACAAGTCTCTCAGTTCCAGCCCGAACTCCTTCAATTTCAATCCGATTAAAGACGACATGTAGCTGGTATGGTCACTGCTGTACGTTTCCGGCATAGCTTCCTTGGGCACCAGTCCATATTTCGATACGATGTCGGCTACCCCCGTAAAGGTACCTCCATCGCTCAACGGATGCTTGAACAACCATTCCACCGTCTGGTCGCTCATCGGTTTTCCGGCGGTTTCAATCACTCCCTGCAGGAACAGGTTCGATTTTTCCAGCTGGTCCCAGAAGAAACAATACACCTGTGAGAACTCCAGTCCCGGCAAATCATATTTCGCAATGGCTTTGGCACGCATCACGTTCAGTCCAGTAAACAGCCAGCAACGGCCCGACGACTGCTGGTCGGTAATCCCTTTGGATTCCACCTTGATGGAAAAATCCGTATTCACCGCCTGCTGGTTTGCCTGGTTCAACGCCAGCTGCTTGATGCTGGTACCTCCCATGGCATTGCGCAAAGCCTTGTCGGCAGCCGTATTCTGATAACTACTCTGAATTTTCTTCAGCATGTCGGGAGAAATATCCCCCTCTTGTGCCTGCAACGTCAGACCGAAAGCCAACAGGCAGGCAGCTAATGTTACGTGTTTCTGGTTCATTCTTTTATGGTTTTAATGAAAATGATTCTTAGTCTTTCTTCGCCGGACGCACAATCTTATAGCCGATGCACGCCACAAAGATACTCATCAGCGGGCTCAGATAGTTGAAGAAGCAATATGGCAGATACACCAGCGTAGGCACACTCAATATCGTGGCCTGCGTCATACCGCACGTGTTCCAGGGAATCAGCGGACTGGTCACCGTCACGGCATCCTCCGTCGTACGGCTCAGCAAACGCGACTCATACCCGTTCTTCTTGTAAATATCCTTGAACATGTTTCCCGTGAGAATAATCGAAATATACTGGTCGGCAGTAGCCAAGTTCAGGAACAGGCCGGATGCCACCGTAGCTGCCACCGTGCCGGCCAGCTTATGCGTCAGATGCACAAACATACGCGTGATACTGCCCAACATGCCACAAGCCGTCATGGCTCCGCCCAGGCACATGGCACAGAGAATCAGCCACACCGTATCCATCATACCGCCCATTCCGCGGGTAGCAATCAGCTCTGTCAGTTCCGGACTGGAAGCCGGGACGGAAGTACTGCTCGACAAGGTCATCAATACACCTTTATACAACGCTTCAGCCCCACTTACTCCTTCGCCGGCCACTTCTCTCAAAACATCCGTCTGAAATACCAGCATGCATATCACCGCCAGTGCGGTCGAGGCAAAAAGCGTAATGATGGACGACACTTTCCGGGCAATCAGAATACCCGTCGCCACCGGCACCAGCAGTACCCACCACGTGATGTGGAAACGTTCGGCCAGTCCGGAAGTAAACACCGCCATCTGCGAACTGTCCGTCACTTCATGCGAAAATCCGGCCACGGTAAAAATAACCAATGCAATCACAATCGAAGGCACCGTAGTGAACATCATGTAACGGATGTGCGTAAACAAAGGCGTATCTGTCACCGACGAAGCCAGAATAGTCGTATCCGAAAGCGGAGACACTTTATCCCCAAAATAGGCACCCGACACGATAGCTCCGGCAATCCAGCCCTCGTCAAACCCTTGCGCCTTTCCGATTCCCATCAAGGCAATGCCAATGGTGGCGATGGTAGTCCACGAACTGCCTGTCATGACCGACACTACCGCACAAATCGCACAACAGGATACCAGGAAAAATTTCGGATGGATAATCTGCACACCATAATATATCAAGGTAGGCACCACGCCTCCCAACATCCAAGCAGCCGAAAGGGAACCGATAATCAATAAAATGATTAAAGCGGAACTGACTCCTGCAATGTTGTTTACAATGGCACGTTCGATATCTTTCCAACTCACCCCATAAAAGCCCATCCCTAAGGCGGCACACAAAGCCGTGGTCAGCAGCAAACAAACCTGGCTGCCCCCGCCCAAAGCATCAGCTCCCAAAAGACGGATTGTAAAGAAAAGCAGGACCACCAGGACCAGCACCGGCAGCAATGAAACCAGTGGAGAAGGAATTTTCAGTTTCTGTGTCATTTTTGTCAATCTAAATCAAGTTCATTTATATTCTATAAAAACGCCACAAATTTCCGAATATTTTTCCAGATATCCGCATAAATTCTACTTTTATTTGTGCTATTTAAAAGAAAAGTGCATAAAAATAGAAAATCAATACTCAAAGTACAGGTAAAGGGATTCATTCCCTAAACCTTAAAAACTGCTAATACCCTTGCCTCAAAGCCTTTTCTTCGCCAGTTATTTGTACTTTTGTTTATTCATTGCACAAAGTAAGGATGAGTAGAGCCACACGCATAAAACAAGCCATACGTATCACGGTCATTTCCGCATTGACACTTTATTTCGGTCTGATTGCCTTGATCAGCCTCCCGGCTGTCCAGCATCGCATCAGTACGTATGCCTCCCGTGAACTTTCCCGGCTCACCCAAGCCGAAGTCCATATCGGAAATGTAGACTTGGGCCTTCTCAACCGCGTAGTCATTCAGAACGTGCAGATAAAAGACCGGCAAGGCAAAGACATGCTCGGCATTTCCCGCTTTTCCGTCAAGTTGGACATCCCCTCTCTTTTCCGGAAAAAAATCCGCATCAGCAGTATCCAGCTCTTCGGCTTGGATGCCCGACTGAACCGGGCCAATCCCGACGCCCCGCTCAACTGCCAGTTTCTGATTGATACTTTTGCCTCAAAAGACACGACCAAGAAAGAAAACAACCTCGACCTGCGCATCAACTCTGTGCTGATACGCCGCGGGCAGGTACACTATGACGTACTGTCGGAGGCCAACACTCCCCGTCAGTTCAATCCTCACCACATCGGAATCAGTGAATTCTCGGCCACCCTTTCACTCAAAGCTCTGCAAAAAGACTCCCTCAATGCGCAAATCCGCCGCATGAGTTTCAACGAACAAAGCGGTTTCCGCCTGAAAAGATTCACCCTGAAAGCCACTGCCAATCCGAGAGGTATCTACCTGCACGAACTGGAGCTGAACCTACCGGCCACCAGTCTGCGAATCGACACCCTTGCAGCCAGAGGCGACATCGCCTCCCCCCGTTTCCTTTCCAATGAGGAGACTACCTACATAGGTCGCCTGCATGCTTCGGTGACCCCGGCAGACCTGTCATCCTTTGTGCCCTCCCTGCAGTATTTTCAGGATTCCCTGCACATCGACATCAACTTTCACGGACAAGGACAGCGGCTTCAATGTACCAATTTCTACCTGGCCAGTCCGCAGAAAGAGCTGGTAGTACATGCCGAAGGAATGCTCGACCATAGCGCTCCTTCCAGACCTCCCTATTTCTTCGGGAAAATCACCCAAGCCGACATCAGTGAAAAGGCCATCCCATGGCTATTCCACAACCTGAAGGGAAATGCAGCAGCCCTGCCCGACCTCGTCCAGCGTTTGGGCTTCCTTAAATTTCAAGGCGATGTTTCGGGTTATCCTTCCCGCCTCACGGCTCATGGCACACTGCAAAGCCGCCCCGGTCTGCTCAACGCCAACATGACCATGCACACCGACACCCTGACCCAACAAAGAAGTTACTCCGGGAAAGTGTCTACCACCGATTTCGAATTGGGCCAATTGCTGGCCAAAGATGAACTCGGAAAGACCTCGTTCGACCTGGAACTGAACGGACTGCAATATCGTAACCACCGGCCGGAATCGCACGTAAAAGGTGTGATTTCCTCGCTGGAATACAACCATTACCAATACCAGCACATCATGCTGAACGGCGATTTCAAGCCGGGAGGTTTCAACGGACATTTGGCACTCGACGACGACAATGGGCAAATCACCATCGACGGTAATTTCGTTACCCAACAGGCTGTTCCCGACTTCAACCTGCGGATGAAAGTACGCAACTTCCGTCCCCACAAACTGCATCTCACTAAAAAATATGAAGATACAGACATAGCCCTAAACCTGACCGCCGATTTTTCCGGCCATTCCATCGATGACATCCAAGGAAAAATCAACCTCGACAGTCTCTCGGTACATGCGGCGGATGCAAGCCTGGACTATTTCCTGCCTCGTCTGCAAATTAACGCCACCCAATTGGCGTCCGATGCGGAAATAAAAGAAATACGCGTCGAATCCCCGTTCCTCACAGGAACCGTACAAGGGAAATATGCCTATCACACATTACTGAAAAGTATCGAAAGGGTTGTCCAGCAACATATCCCCTCCCTTTTCCCATCCGGAAAGAAGGCAAAAGGGAAAAAATCACAAGAGCCGAACAACCGATTCCGTTTCCAGTTCCGCATGGAGAACAGCGAGTTTCTGTCGAAGGTACTCCACATACCTTTCGAACTGCAGATGCCGGCCACCCTTTCAGGCTACCTCAACGACAGCCTCTCACAAATGCGTGTCAACGGCTCCCTTCCCCAGTTCACCTACGACGGGAAATATTACGAATCGGGCACTCTCCTGTGCGAGAACCAGCCCGACGCACTGCAATGCCAGCTCCGTGCCAGCACTCTGATGAAAAAAGGTGCCATGTTCAACCTGTCGCTTATTACGCAGGCCCAGAACGACCGACTGTACACAACCCTGTATTGGGGCAACAACACTTCCCAGACTTATAGTGGGAAAGTGGATGCCATCACTTTTTTCCGTCAGGACAGCCTCCGCAGAGAACTCCACACCCGGGTAGACATCCAGCCCAGTCAGGTCATTCTGAACGACACCACCTGGCACATCCATCCGGCTACCGTAGACATTGCCAAAGACAGTATCGAGATACACAACTTCCTTTTTGAGCACCGCGACCAGCACCTGAAAATCAACGGGCGACTGGGAAAAGCGGAAACGGATTCTTGCCTGGTCGATTTAAAGAACATCAACCTGCTCTACATCATGGACATGATCCAGTTCCATGCCGTACGTTTTGATGGAGGCATCAGTGGGAAAGCCCGTCTGCTCCATGTACTCAAAGATCCTGTGATGGAAGCCCGTCTGGACGTGAAAGACTTCTCCCTGAACCAGGCCCTGCTGGGCCGTGCCGACATCCTTGCCTCATGGGATAAGGAACTGGGCGGCGTACGTCTGAACGCCGATATCCGGCGCGACAGCACCTGTACCACGGGAGTGACAGGCTATGTATCCCCCAAACTGAAAGGACTCGACCTGCATATCAAGGCCGGGGGTACCCCACTTGCCTTCCTGCAACCGTTTGTAGAAAATATTTTCACGAACGTACGCGGGGAAGCCTACGGCGATGTACACCTGTTCGGACCTTTCGCAGAACTCGATCTGGAAGGAAAAGTCAAGGCACGGATGCAGACCAAAATCAACATTCTGAATACCTCATTCATTGCCTCGGCCGATTCGGTCAATATATCTTCCGGCTTGTTCAACTTCCAGAATGTCCGCCTGCAAGACCTGGAAGGACACACCGGACTGGTCAACGGAGAACTTCGGCATACCAAACTCAAAAACCTGAGCTACCGTTTCCGCTTCCAGACCGACCGTATGCTGGTGTACGACACCAACCGCGAAACACCCGACTTTCCTTTCTACGGACACATTTATGCTACTGGCGATGTCCTGCTGCAAGGAGGTGACGGACAGCTGAACGTAGACGGGCAAGTCCGCGCCGACAACCAGACCGAATTTGTCTATGTGCTGGGAACTGCCGCCGAAGCCACCAGCTCCAGCTTTGTAACCTTCGTAGACCGTACGCCCCGCCGCCAGCAGGCAGCCGTCAAGGCAGAAGTCTACCATCCGCTGAACCGGCCAGAACAGACCGAAGAAGACGATACCCCGACGGCCATCCATCTCAACCTGCAGATAGAGCCTGCCGAACGTGCCAACATGAAAATCATCATGGACCCGGCAGCCGGCGACTACATATCCGCTTACGGAACCGGTAACCTGCGCATCAACTTCTTTAACCAAGGTAATTTCCAGATATTCGGAAACTACAACATCAACGAAGGAATCTATAAGATGAGCATGCAGAACGTCATCCGCAAAGACTTTACCCTGCAACCCGGAGGCATCGTTTCCTTCAACGGTGATCCTAGAGCGGCCAACCTGAACGTACAGGCCGTCTACACGGTCAACTCCGCGTCCCTCAACGACCTGATAGCCGACGCTTCCTCTTCCCGGGGAAACGTGCGGGTGAACTGTCTGTTGAACCTGACCGGCAACCTGACCTCTCCGAACCTCAGTTTCGGACTGGAACTGCCTACCGTGAGCGAGGAAGACCGGGAACTGGTACGCAGTCTTACCAGCACCGAAGAACAGATGAACACACAAATCATCTACCTGCTGGGAGTAGGCAAATTCTACACCTACGACTATGCCAACAACACCGGGCAGACCGATGCCACCAGCTCGCTGGCCTTCAGCACCTTGTCCGGACAGCTGAAGAACATGCTCTCGCAAGTCATCGACAACCAGAACTGGAATGTAGGAACCAACCTCACTACCGGCGAGAAAGGCTGGAGCGACGTGGAGGCCGAAGCCATCCTGTCCGGCCGACTGCTGAACAACCGCCTCATCATCAACGGCAACTTCGGCTACCGGGAAAATACCCTGCGCAACACCAACTTTGTGGGCGACTTCGAAGCTATCTGGTTGCTCACCAAGAACGGGGAGTTCCGTCTGCGAGGCTACAACCAGACCAACGACCGCTACTTCACCAAGTCGACTCTGACGACCCAAGGTATCGGTATCATGTACAAAAAAGACTTCATGAACTGGAGGGAACTGGTCGACTGGTTCCTCCGCCGCCGGAAGGCACGCAACAGCAAGCAGAAAAAGGACGACGACGAAAAATATCTCCAGAAAGAAGCCGACCTTCCTGCTGCACAAAAGAAAAGAACATCCAACGAAAAACAATTACAATAAAATATGGAAAAGACGTATTATCTTCCTGCCGAATGGCACCCACAGAGCTACATACAGCTCACCTGGCCCCATGCAGAGACCGACTGGGCCTATATGCTCGATGAAGTGGAAACCTGCTTTGTCCGTCTGGCCACCGAAATCGCCAAGCGCCAGCCTTTACTGCTCGTGGCACCGGAATTCCCGGCAGCCCTGGCTGATTTTCCCTACCGGGACCGCATCACGTTTGTGGAATGTCCCACCAACGACACATGGGCCCGCGACCATGGGTTCATTACCCTGCTGGAACGGCACACCGACCCCTTGCTGCTGGATTTCTGTTTCAACGGCTGGGGCATGAAATTTGCCGCCTGCAAAGACAACCTCATCAACAGCCGCCTGTTCAAAACCGGCGTGCTCAACGGCGACTACATCAACTGCCGTAACTTTGTGCTGGAAGGCGGTTCCATTGAAAGCGACGGAGAAGGTACCCTGCTGACCACCTCGCCCTGCCTGCTAGCCCCCAACCGCAACGACACACTCTCAAGAAAAGACATCGAAACCTACCTGACGGACCGCTTCAACCTGCGGCAGGTACTCTGGCTGGACTACGGCTACCTCGCCGGTGATGACACCGACAGCCACGTGGACACCTTGGCCCGTCTCTGTCCCGACCATACCATCACCTACGTGCAGTGTCTGGACAAGAATGACGAGCACTACGGCGCCCTCCGTTCCATGGAAGACCAGCTCAAGAGTTTCCGTACCCTCGACGGAGACCCTTACCGTCTGCTTCCGTTGCCGATGCCCGAGGCCATCTACGACGAAAACGGCGAACGTCTTCCGGCTACTTACGCCAACTTCCTGATTATGAACGAGGCGGTACTTTATCCTACTTACGACCAGCCGGAACACGATGCCCGTGCCGCTCAGGTGTTGGCCGAAGCCTTCCCCGGACGTGAAATCGTAGGCGTGGACTGCCGTGCCCTCATCAAGCAACACGGGTCTCTCCACTGTGTCACCATGCAATATCCTGAATCTGTAAAAAACAACATAGAATCATGAAACGAACCATCCGTGTCGGCCTCGTACAGCAGTCCTGTACACCCGACCTCAAACTGAATCTTGAGAAACTGCACCGCAACATTGCCTCCGTAGCACAAGCCGGTGCACAACTGGTAGTGCTCCAGGAACTTCATAACACCCCCTATTTCTGTCAGACAGAAGACACCAACTTGTTCGACCTGGCAGAACCCATCCCCGGTCCTTCCACCGGCTTCTATAGTGAGATTGCCGCCGCATATCACATTGTACTGGTCACCTCCCTGTTTGAACGCCGCGCCGCCGGACTTTATCACAACACCGCCGTGGTGTTCGACGCAGACGGAAGCATTGCCGGGAAATACCGCAAGATGCACATCCCCGACGACCCTGCTTATTATGAAAAATTCTACTTCACTCCCGGCGATTTGGGCTTCGAACCCATCGAGACCTCTCTCGGCAAACTGGGCGTGCAGGTATGCTGGGACCAGTGGTATCCCGAAGGAGCCCGCATTATGGCCCTGAAAGGCGCCGAACTTCTGATTTATCCCACAGCCATAGGCTGGGAAAGCAGCGACACACAGGAAGAGAAGATGCGCCAGCTCGGTGCATGGGTCACCGTACAGCGCGGCCACGCTGTAGCCAACGGACTGCCCGTCATCGCCGTGAACCGTGTAGGCCTGGAGCCCGACCCATCCGGTCAGACCAACGGTATCCAGTTCTGGGGTAACAGTTTCGTAGCCGGCCCGCAAGGTGAAATCATCGCCCAGGCCAGCAACCTGAAAGAAGAAAACATGGTGGTAGAAATCGATATGGACCGCAGCGAGAACGTACGCCGCTGGTGGCCCTTCCTGCGCGACCGTCGCATCGACGAATTCGAGCAGCTCACCCGCCGCTTCATCGACTGATAATCAATCAGTCCTTCATACCTATAAAAAGAAAAGAGCTACTGCCTCTACGGCAATGGCTCTTTTCTTTTTATCTTGATTTTCTTTTTCTTATCGTCTTTCCCAGAAACTTGGAGTCAGTAACAGCAGTACCCCGAACAGTTCCAGACGTCCAATCAGCATCATGAACGACAACAGCCATTTTGCCATATCCGGCAGTGCGCTCCAAGAAAAAGCCGGACCGAAAGCTCCCAATCCCGGCCCTACGTTACCGATACTTGACACCGACAGACCGAAAGATTCCTCCAACCCAACGCCCATACACATCAGCGCCAGCCAGCAAACAAAAATGCAGAAGAAATAAAACAAGACGAACGTCATCACCGTGGCAATCGTCCGTTGCGAAGCCGCCATCCGGTTCAGCTTTACCGGCAATACCGCACGCGGATGCATCAGCCGGTGAAACTCGTTCTTCACGTTGCGCAGCACCACCAGCAGACGTACAATCTTGATACCGCCGGCCGTAGACCCGGCACATCCACCTGCTATCATGGCGTAAATCAGCAACATCCACGTGAAAGGCGCCCACATATTATAGTCATCCGTAGCAAATCCACACGAGGTGTGAACGGAAGCCACCTGAAACAACGACTTGCGGAAAGCCTCTTCCAGTCCATAATGATTGTGCCAATAGAGTGATCCCGTAATCAGCAGTGTCACTCCCACAATGGAAATAAGGAACAACCGGAACTCTTCATCCTTGAACAAATGTTTCACTCGCCCCGTCATACACATGAAATACAGAGAGAAGTTCACTCCCGAAAGTATCATGAAAATAGCGATTACATATTCTATAAAAGGCGAATTCCAATACGCCACACTGTCCTGTTTGGTAGAATATCCTCCGGTAGCCGTCGTGGAGAACGCATGACATACCGCATCAAACAAATCCATGCCGCCCAGCAACAGCAGCACCGTTACCACGACCGTAAGAATCAGGTACACCGTCCACAACCACTTGGCCATGATACTGATTTTCGGATGAATCTTATCGTGCGTCACCCCTGTCGCCTCAGCAGAGAAGAGTACCTGGTTTCCCACCCCGAAGATAGGCAAGACTGCAATCGTGAAGAACACGATTCCCAAGCCCCCAATCCACTGCGAGAAACTCCGCCAGAACAACATTCCGTGTGAAAGCGACTCGATGTCGTCCAAGATGGTCGCCCCCGTCGTAGTAAAGCCGGACATGGTTTCAAAAAAGGCGTCTGCTATTGAAGGAATACTCCCGCTGATGTAAAAAGGCAACATGCCGAAGCCCGTGAAAAGCAGCCAGGTAAACGCCACGATGCAATATCCGTCGCGCCGTGTCACCCGGTTTTCCGCTCCTTTCCCGAGCAGCAACAAAAGGCTCCCCACAGCTACATTGATAATTGTCGTATAAATAAAATAAATGTAATCTGCCTCTCCATAGCATAGGGATACCCCTGCACAAACCAGAAACATCACCGCTTCCATGAAAAGCAAGACCCCCAAAATGCGGAAAATCATCTTTCTGTTTATCAGACTGTTTCCTCTGTTGGCCGTCACATTGACCGCTGTCGATATAAAATCTTCCATCTATTTCTATGTGTTTATCTTGCAAACTTACGGAAAATCTCTGGAATAACCGCTGAATTACACCAGATTAATGCAACAGAATTTGAGGACTAGAGGGTTAGAATGGAATCACAGAGATTGGACAAACAACTGATATCCGGCCACATAAAAAACAGACTCCCCCCCCTAAAAACATCAACTAAATATACACTCACCTTAACCATAAACTGTTGGAATTTCCCGATAGAGTGTCTTCTACCCGTACCTAAACAAAATACGGACAGTAAATTTGATTTCAAATTGGTTCAAGCACAAAAAAATGAGTTTATGGAAACACTGGAATTACTGAAACAGAAACAACTGAATAAAAGTAAATATATAAAACTACAACTCAAGAAAAGCCTTAATAATCATATTTATTAGACAGATTATTATGACTTTATATTACTTTTGTATCCTAAAGATTAATTTTACTTAGAGATATTTCATATTTTATCAACTTTCAACATAAAAAATATAACATGAACTATCTTATTGAGAAACAAAAAATATATAAAAGTGCTTTTTATCCTTACAACGATGATACAATTACACTCCCTCATCGTACACGAGCATATATAGATTCAAGCTCTGATGAGTTCAAGCACTTGACTATAGAAGACAAATTATGCAATTTAGGTTTTGCTGTGACAAGAGGGATGAATCTACATGCCGAGATTCAGAGGGATATAAGTGAGCATACAAAAAATGTCCAATACCGGAATTATGAAGATAATGCAAAGAAATCTTTGTTTTCTTACATAGACTATTTAAGAGAGACTGAAAATCTTTTCACAGAAACCTTGTTGGAGCAGAGAAAGGTTGATTTAATTCAGCTTATAAATTTATTGGTTGAAGAAATTTTACTTCGCTATAACGAATATCCAGATGTAAATTCTAAAGAATATATTGTAAGTTTTATAAGTATTCCTTTAGATTACACAGCAATAATAAATCGTTTTGATATAAAGTATCCAGACGATAAACTAGCATGTTATAATTATTTGTTAACATCCCAAGAATCTATAAGCAAAGCTACTATTAACAGAGACTATATCCTATATCTGAATCGCTGGAAAGAATTGTTGCCCAAGCTTTCAGGCTATGACCTTTATTTTGCTTATGATATGGTATTTCCTTGTGATGAAGCATACGTTTATGCTTATAATAAAAAACAAAAAGGTAAACCTGCTAAACAATTAATACTAAATATCCCTCCTGAACCTTGGAGTGGGAATATTCTTAATTCCAAATTAGTAATTCTTTCTTTGAATCCTGGATATGTAGAGCACCTGAATAAGAATCTTGCAAATATGTTCAAACCTCAGATGGCTGAAGAAATCATGGAGGACAAAAGAAAGGTTTTGTCAATGGAAGGAACTAAATTTGACTATTACGAGCCAACAAGAATATTGGGTGACTATTATTGGAGAAAGAAACTTCTTCCTTTAGGGGTTGCTGTTTATGGGGAACAGGATAAGGAGAAAATTTTCAATCATGTTTCCTTATGCCAGTATTTCGCTTACACTTCGCTGGAATCTCCATCTATCAAGGATTTATTTCCTTCTCAAAAATTCACGAAAATGGTGCTGCTTTATTTGGCTACTTCTGTAAAAGAAGTAAAGTTTCTTGTAATGAGGCACGAAGCCCAATGGAAAAAATTAATGGGAGATGGTTTATGGAATTATTTGTATGACAATAACAGACTATTGGTTAGTAAAAATTATGCTAATCAATGCCTTACGGAGAAAAATATCGGAACTGCCAATTATACGATTATGATTGAACATTTAAAGAAGAACTAAATGAAAACTTTACAACGATTACAAAAAGCTCTCGAACAGTTTATACCAGCTAATACTGTTAACGAACTTACAAAGCAATTTGAAGACATTGCCCAAATTGTATTTAATGGACGCTATATCGTAAATGGTGAATACGAGATTTATCCAATCGATATTGAATTCTATTTCCATGATGAAGAGAATAAAAACATCATTGAGCCTCAAATGTACCATAAAGGAGATGTCCCCTATTTCCCAGTAGGAGCCATTTGTCCAAACAGGTCAGGTGTTGACATGACTTTTGAACGTGAAGGAAAATATCGTGCATCATTTCTTATACGAGGATACACATATAAGTCTTTAGTCAATGATGATGAAAAAACTTACACAAATAAAGCTTCCCAAAAATTAAAAGAAGGAGAAATAGATAAATTCAAGCCACAATACTTATGGGAAGATTTATTTGGTAACACATCGATTTTTGAAAATGGATTATCTATTGTTTGGAAAGATAACGAAAATTATAATGAGGTGCATATTAAATCTTCTGCTAGAATAAATGTTCCAATAATAGAAGGTGAAGAAACCGATCGTATGTGGCGTTTTACTAATCTTGATGCAAATCAGCAATGAAAATCTTAAAACGAACGATGGACTATGTGTTTTTTTCGGAACATCTAAAAAGATATTATCCGAAAGTGTACAATGAATTGACTGAGATATTATCAAAGCATGAAGTATGTCATGGCATATTGAAAGGAACAGCAGACTATTGGTGTAGAGATTATATGCCGGTACAGGTATGTAAGAACTCTTTTGTACAGTTTCAATATCATCCTGACTATCTGAAAGGACTTCGTGATTATGAAACTCCAACAGAAACTTCTATTAGACTGGCTAAAGCATTACTGCCAGATGCTTCCATTTGTATTTCTCCGATTGTGGCTGATGGTGGTAATTTTACCTTTGCCACTATAAAAAAAGGTAGAGGATATACGCCAGTAGTTGTAATGACCGAGAAAATATTTATCGAAAATCCTGATATAAATAGAAATGATCTCGTTTGCCAACTGGAAAAGTTATTCCCAAATCATAAGTTCTTATTTTTGCCTTGGGATAGAAGTGATACTTGTGGTCATACAGATGGAGTTCTACATGCCGTTGGAAATAATAAAGTATTAGTAAATCTGGAAGTCTACCCTAATGATATTGCTGCTAAGATGAGAAGTCAATTAGAATCTTATTTTAAAGTTATCGATTTAGAGCTAAGTAATTATCATAATATGAGTTGGGCTTATATAAATATGATTCATACTCAAAATGTAATAATTGTTCCAGGAGTAGGACATTCCACAGATGAAGAAGCTTTGAAACACATAAAAAAACTGTTTCCAGAGTATGAGGGTAAAATTTATCAGGTGCAGATGCAATCTATAGTTAAAAGAGGAGGAGCCCTAAATTGCCTTTCATGGACTCTTACTATATAAGCTAATCAAAAAAAATGCGCTAAAATAAATTTCTCACATTCCTATTTTTCTAAACTTGCAAGAGGAAAGAGTTACTTGATAAGCAATATAACGCAGGCCACAGCAATGTGAACGGTTGCCAAGTCATTACCCAAGAAAAAGATGATCCGAAAAACTCATTCAATTTCAAATAGCTATATTCCTTATACAGATTTATGGAAAATCTCTGGAATAACCTTGTGAAACAGGAGAAATGAACAAAGCCCCCTGTAAATCTGTTCATACAAAGAAGACTTCCGAAGACTTTTGAAGGCTTTTGAGGTGATAATGAAGACTTTTGACGACCACCTCAAAACGCAAGTGCGCTTCAGTTCGAACGCAAGTGCGTTTCAACTCAAACGCCTTTACGTTTTGATCCAAACGCACTTACGTTTCAAGTAAAACGCAAAGGCGTTTTCCGGCAAACGCAAGTGCGTTTTTTCGGGGTCTGAAAACTGCTTGAAAAAAATACGGAACGGAGGATGCAGTATTTCCTTTTCCGGCTCATTTGTTTACTGAACGCCCTCGGAAAAAGCCTTTTTGAGATAGGTTATTTTGGCTTCTCAGCAAAAAGAAATACTTTTGCATCCGAAAAATCTCACGCTTACCTTGCATACCTTATTATCTGGCCGGATGGACAGGTATGGGACAGGTAACGGCGAAGCGTACCTAAACTAGAACGAATGTCCGATTCCTCCAACAAACGAATCGCTGTAAATACGGTGTTGCTATATGTACGAATGTTGTTTCTCGTACTGATCAGCCTGTACACTTCACGCATCGTCCTGAAGACGCTAGGCGTGGAAGATTTCGGTATCCACAATGTCGTGGCCGGCATCATCTCTTTCCTCGGATTTCTCACCGGCTCTCTTTCCGGGGCATCCGCCCGTTTTATCACGTTCTCCTTGGGCAAAGGGGATTTGAAACACCTGAAGGTTACCTTTGGGAACATCATCTTCATCCACCTCATCTTCGCTTTCCTCATTCTGGTACTGGGCGAAACCCTCGGCCTGTGGTTTGTCTCTACCCAGCTGAATATCCCTCCCGGAAGAGAAACGGCAGCCTTCTGGGTGTACCAGTTCTCCATACTCACCGCCATCGGAAGCCTCATCAGCATGCCCTACAATGCGGTCATCATTGCGCACGAAAAGATGTCGGCCTTTGCCTACCTCACCATAGGTGACGCCGTCTTGAAACTGGCCGCAGTGTTCCTCCTCATGTATCTGCCCTACGACAAACTGATTCTCTATGCGTTGTTCATCCTGTGTATCCAATTCTTCGACTTTCTGGTCTACATCGCATATTGCTCCCGAAAATTCGAGGAGACGCAATCGCTTCACCTTAAAATAAACAAATCCCTGTTCAAGGAGATTTTCTACTATACCGGCTGGACCATGAACGGCAACCTGGCCGTGTTCGGCTATACGCAGGGACTGAATATCCTGCTCAACATTTTTTTCAATCCGGCGGTCAATGCGGCCCGAGGCATCGCCGTGCAGGTACAGAACATCATCAACAACTTCAGCGTCAATTTTCAGACGGCGGTCAATCCGCAACTCACCAAAAGTTATGCGCAGGAGGATTATGCGCGCATGCACCAGCTGCTGGTGATGAGCTCCAAGTTTTCGGTGTTCCTCATGTGCTTCATCTGTCTTCCGCTCTCCCTAGAGATTGACCTGGTACTGAAATGGTGGCTGGGAAGTTATCCCGAACACACCCGTATGTTCCTGCGGCTGATTCTTTTCACCAGTATTCTATTTTGTCTGGCCAACCCGCTCATCACCTCCGTGCATGCCACCGGACGCATCAAACGGTTCCAGCTCATCGAGGGCAGTATGCTCCTGATGATTGTACCCCTTTCCTATCTTCTGCTGCGATTTTTCCACGTACCTCCGGAAAGCGTGTTTGTGGTGCATATCGTTGTAGAACTGTGTACCCAGTACGCCCGGATACGCATCGTGCTGCCGATGATCCACATGGACAGAAAGACCTATACAAGAGATGTAATCAGGCCGATTGTAAAGGTGGCCTTAACGGCTCCTGTCATTCCGCTACTCTTATACAGCTACCTTCCGCAGAACACGTTCACCTTTCTGGGGATAGGGAGCGCATGTGTGTTGTCCGTCACCTCGTGTACGTATTTCTTCGGATGTACGGAAAAGGAACGTAGTATCATTACCCATAAACTGAGAACCCGACTGAAAAGATGAACCCGACCCTTCCCTCCCTGTCTGTAATCGTGCCGGTCTACAAGGCCGAGAAATACCTTCCGCGCTGCATCGACAGCCTGCTTGCACAGACATTCAAGGATTTTGAGCTGTTGTTGATAGACGACGGCAGTCCGGACCGTTCCGGAAATATCTGCGACGCGTATGCCCGGAAGGACCCGCGCGTCCGCGTGTTCCACCAGCCCAACCGGGGGGTCAGCTCCTCCCGCAACCTGGGCATCGAGCAGGCACGGGCCGAATGGGTGACGTTTGTCGACAGCGACGACTGGGTGGAGGCGGATTTTCTGGCACAATTCCGTTTGGAGGAAGCCGAACCGGACACTTTCATCCTGCAAGGCTTCACCCACAACTATGAGCAGCATCCCGAAAAAGACTTCCGGTTTGGAGATTACAAAGGATGCGTGTTTCCTCTCTCCTCGGGCGAAGATGTAGCCCGGTATGACCTTCTCCAGAACGGGTATCCCTTTGCCAAACTCTACCACAAGGAGAAACTGCAACGACATGCCATCCGGTTCAATACGGCCATCTCCATCCACGAGGACCATGCGTTTGTATGGGATTATCTGTGCCAGGTCACCCGTATCAGACTGGTGGAAAGTGTCTCCTATCACTACGAGAAGAAGGTGGGCGAATCCTTGAGCAACAAGACCTACCCTCCCTCCGTATGGCTGGCGGCTTCGGACAGCCTGCTGGATGGTCTTTCCATCCTGGCTTCCAGGTGTCACCTCACGGACAGCCATTACCTGAAGGAAGTGTACACCGCTTACGGACTGGAACAGATTATGCAGGCCTTGTATCACATGGACGCCTCGAATTACCGGGATGTCATTGCCTCGGCCCAAAAAAGAACGCCCCTCTTCGACCAGTATTTCCTGCCCCGAACTCCGCGACAGAAGCTGGTCTTGTACCTGTTGAAACAGAGATGGGGCAGCCAGCCTTTATGGCTTTTCATCCACCTGTCGCACAAGCTGTTCTCCAGATAGAGCGAAGCGTCTTTACCAAAAACGAATATTTTTTCATTCAGACTTCACGAACCAAGCTAAAGTAATGAAACTTCTTTTTGACTTATCCAGCAACCAGAGTATATACGATGGTGTGACGGTGTATGCCTTGCGTATCCTGAAAGGATTCCAGGAACATCACTATCCCCATATCACCCTTTTGGGCAATTCCGCCATCTGTGATTACCTCACGACCCATTTTCCGGAATACCCTTGCATCCAAGCGGATATTCACAACGAGAACGGTTCGCTTCTCAAGAACGGATGGAAGTGGCACCGGCAAGTGCGGAAAATCGACTGCGACGTCATTTTCTCGCCCAACCCTTATCTGACCTACTTCAGTTCCAAGAGAATCATCCAGACCGTGCACGACCTGCAACCCCTGAAGATTTATACCGGAAGGACGTTATGGGCCTTCCGCATCTTCCTGCCGCTCGTCCTGCTCAGAAGCCACCGCATCATCACAATTACGGACTTCGTACAAAAGGAAATCAAACGTATCTATCCGTTCATTTCTTCCCGGAAAATGCACACCATATCCAACTGTGTCAGCGTAGACCCCACCCGTTACCCGGCATCCCCGCTGCCGGAAAAATACCTGCTGTACGTCAGCACGCTGTGGGAATATAAGAATATCTTCACGCTGTTGCAGGCCCTCCATCTGCTGAAAGACCAGATTCCGCACAAACTGGTCATCATCGGGAAGCCCATGGATGCGTACTGGGAGAAAGTCTGTGTGCCGTATATCCAGACCCATCATCTGGAACCTCACATTCTTCACCTCCGCCAGCCCGTCAGCGACCAGCTGCTGGCCCAATACTACCAGTTTGCCGACCTCTTCATCCATCCCTCGTTGCTGGAAGGTTTCGGCTATCCACCCATCGAAGCGGCCATCCACCGGACTCCGGTACTGACTACCAAAGAAACCGCTTTATACGAAAGTACGATGGGGCTGCTCAACTATTACGAACCGGCCACCGACCCGCAGGCGCTGGCTCAAAAAATACGGGAACTGCTCGCCAATCCACCTTCGGCCGAAAAGCTGGCACGGATTTCCGAGAAATTACGCCGTCAATACGATTATGCGGCACAAGCCGAAAAAGTCTATCAGTATCTGACCCAAAACGCTCCCCGCCCATGAACGTCCTAGTAGACATGACCCATATCACCCCCGACAAGCTGTATGCCAGCTTATCCATCTATGTGTTCCGGATACTGGATGCCATGCCCGCTGCCGAGAGGAAGCATTTCACCCTGCTCATTCCCTCGGAACTGGAAGACTTCACCCGCCGGCGGTATCCCGACTATGCGTACCTGCTCTTCCCGGCAACCCGGGCCCACGTGTCCCGCCACAAGCTGCTCAGAATCGCCCAACAGATACGAGTGTACAGACGCATCGTGAATTCATCCGGCTGCGACATTCTTTTCATTGCCAACGACTTGTATCCTTACACCCACATCCGGACCCGCCTGAAGAAAGTGGTGGTGATACACGACTTGAAGGTCATCAAGGATACGCCCCGCTCGTGGGCCGAGAAGATAGCCCGCTACCTCAATTTCCGTTTCTATGCCTCTTTCATGAAGCATGCGGAGGTGGTCGTGGCCATTTCCAACTATACCAGACAGGATATCCTGACACATTACCCTTCCGTCCGACCCGAGAAGATAAAAGTCATTTACAACAGTGTCCTGCTGGCTAAGGAGGCGGTTTCTCCTTTCAAGGAGTCCTCTGCACCAGAAGACTACCTTTTGTATGTCAACACGTTGCAACCGCACAAGAACCCGCTGACACTGCTCAAGGCTTTTCAACTGCTGAAGGACAAAATCAGCCATTCGCTGGTCCTCGTCGGGAAAGAGACCTCCTACTGGCAGGAGGAACTCCTACCTTATCTACAGGCACATCAGCTGGAGTCGCGCATCCTCCACCTGCAGAACCTCCGCGAAGAGGAGCTCAGGTACTTGTACGAACACGCCCGTCTGTTCATCACCCCTTCCTTGCGCGAAGGCTTCGGCTATACCCCCATTGAAGCCGCCCTCTGCCAATGCCCTGTGGTCTGCTCCACCTGTGAAGCCCTGCCCGACACCACCCGCCGGCAACTGGTCTATTACCAGCCCCCACAGGATGCGGAAGCACTGGCCGAGACCCTTCTCCGCACCCTGCAGAATCCGCCTTCTCCCGCCCGACGGGCACAGATAGCGGCCGATTATCAGGATGCCTATTCATGCACCCGCCAGGTACAGGATTTCCTCACCCTCTTCCATCACTGCTAACATGCCGTTATCATGCTGATATACATTGGAATATATCTTCTTATTCTGCTCTTTCTGGTGGCTGATTTCGCCAAGGAGGGTCAAAAGCACAAGGCTCTCCACGTGCTGGGAGTCCTCCTGGTGCTCTTTGTCGGTCTCAGAGGAAGCAGCGGAGCCGACTCTCCCGTCTATATCGACTTCTTCAATTACAACACAGATACCATCTGGAACTGGGAAGGAGTGGAAAAGGGATATGCCGAATATGGATTCTACTATCTGTCGGTGCTCCTGAAAAGTATCTGGAACAACGTGGATTTCTATTTTACGGCCATTTCCGCGCTGACCATTTTCTTTCTGGTAAAATCGCTGAAGGAATTTTCCATCTATCCCTTGCTGGGGTTCTGCGTGTATTACTCCAGATTCCTCATCATCCGTGACATGAACCAGATACGGCAGGCCTTGGCCATGGTGGTCATCGTCTATGCCTTCAAGCTGCTGCTCAGCCACCGGAGAAAAGCCTTCGCCTGTGTCATTCTGGCCATGACTTTCATCCATTACAGTTCCATCATCGTCCTGCCGTTTATCTGGCTGTATGACCGACGGCCCAATCTAAAACAGACCACTGGTCTTCTGGCGCTCAGTCTGGTGACCGGATTCCTGGGCAGCGTGGTCTTAAAGAAACTGCTCATCGCCACGGGAAACGTCGTATTCCTGCGATACGTGGGCACGGCCAACCTGGGCCTCCTGAACCCGGTGCTGATTTTCCAGCTGGGCATCTGTTTCCTGTTCTGTTATTTCGAACCGCTGCTGAAGGACAGGCAGAAAGGATATTATCTCATCCGCAATGCCTACCTGTATTCCACCATCCTGCTCTTGCTCACGTGCAACATGGGAGAAATCGGCGGACGACTGGCCACCATCTTCGCCACCTGCGAGATTTTTATCTTGCCGGCACTGGCTACCACCATCCGTCCCCGCCTGGGCGGATACATCCTTTACGTGCTGTTGGCCGCCCTGCTCTTCGCCATGAACTACCTCAAACTGCTGCAAGTGGCCTCCTCGTGGGAGTATTTCTCATGAGACATTTCATCTTTTCTTTATGAAAATAGCTTATCTCATTCCCAAACCCGCCAATACAGGCCCCATCCTCGTGGTGCTGGAACTCGTCAAAGCGATGTCCAAGCACGGGCACGACTGTACGGTATTTTATTTTGACGAAGGAGACGAGGTTCTGTTTCCCTGCAAGACCCAGCGAATCTCTTTCTTCCAGAAAATCAATTTTCGTGAATTTGACATCGTACACTCCCATGGCCTGCGGCCCGACTGCTATCTCTTCCTGCACAAGCCTCTGCGGTGCAAGGCCCGCTGCCTCACCACCCTGCACAACTATATCATTCCCGACTTCTCCTACCAGTATAACAAATTTATTGCCTATACCGTCGGCAACTTATGGATGCTGGCCCTCAGAAGACACGATACCATCGTCACGTTAAGCAAGGATGCCCTGCAATATTACCGCCGCAGGTTGCCGGCACGGAAACTCACCTATGCCTACAACACCCGGCAGGTGGCCCTGGAAGCTCCGCTGGACGTGCAGACCCGGCAGCAAATCCTGCAATTCAAGCAGGGAGCCGTGACGCTGGGAGTCAATGCCGCCCTGACCGACCGCAAAGGCATAGACCAGGTAATCAGGGCCTTGAAAAAATTGCCGGGATACAAACTTATCATCGCCGGAGACGGCAAAAGCAAGGCTTCCCTGGAAAGACTGTCCGTCGACGAGCAAGTGGCAGACAGGGTATTGTTTCTGGGCTACCGGAAAGACGCTTACCACTTTTTGCCTTATTACGACGTGTTCGTGCTGCCAAGCCGGAGCGAAGGATTTGGGCTTACCCTGATGGAATCGGCCTTATACCGGAAGAAGGTGGTCTGTTCCCGGATTCCCATCTTTGAAGAACTCTGCCCGCAAGGTGAAGTGGTTTTCTTCGAGCTGGAACAGATTCCTTCCCTCGTCCAAGCCCTCCAGCAAGCTACCGGAAATCCGGAACTGGGACAGAAACTATACCAGCGATACCTCCAGGCATTTTCGCCGGAAGCCTTCTACGAGAGATACAACCAGATTTACCACCATACATAAGAAAAAGAATCATGCTATCCGTTCTTTTATCGGTTTATTACAAAGAAAACGTACACCATTTGTCACAGGCACTGGACAGCATTCTGCATCAGTCGGTACCTCCCACAGAAGTTATTCTCGTGAAGGACGGACCTCTGACGGAAGAACTGGAAACCGTCCTCGCCCGATACCAGCAACAATATCCCTTGCTCCATACCGTCAGTCTGCCGGTCAACCAAGGGTTGGGAAAGGCACTCAACGAAGGACTGAAACATTGCCGCTATCCTTTGATTGCCCGGATGGACACGGACGACATTGCCAAACCCGACCGGTTTGAAAAGCAGCTCCAGGTGTTCGAGCAGCATCCGGAAGTGGATATATGCAGTGCTTGGATTGAAGAGTTTGAAGATACGCCTGCACACATCCTGGCCGTCAAGAAACTGCCGGAAACACATGCGGAAATCCAGCAATACGCCCGGCACCGCTGCCCCATCAACCATCCGGTGGTGATGTACAAAAAGGAAGCCGTGGTAAAAGCCGGAGGTTACGAAGGATTTCCCGAAGACTACCGGCTATGGGTGAAGATGCTTGGGAAAGGGGCACGGTTCTACAACCTGCAGGAGAGTCTGCTATATTTCCGCTTCTCTCCCAGCATGGTGAAACGCCGGGGCGGATGGCGCTATGCCCTTGCCGACATGAAATCGCAGATAGATTTCTACCGGATGGGCTTTCTGAACCTTCCGACATTAGTCTGCAACCTGCTCATCCGCCTTACCGTCCGGTTGACCCCCAACGGGCTACGCAGTGTGATATACCGAAAAATGCTGCGCAAATAATCTCAAGATATTTTTTAGACAACGAATAACCTTCATTACAATGGCAGAAGAAAGCAAAATACAAAAGAAAGAAGTCAAGGAAATTGACCTGACCGTGTTATTCCAAAAATTATATGCTCACCGGAAAAAGCTGTATAAAGCAGCAGGCATAGGCCTCCTGGCCGGTCTCGTCATCGGCTTCAGCCTCCCCAAGACCTATCAGGTGGACGTGAGCCTGTCGCCGGAATCGGGCATGAACGGAACCAGCGGCCTGTCGGGCATCGCCTCAATGTTCGGATTGGGCAACGGCTCCAGTGGTTTCGGAGAGGATGCCCTCACCTTCAACATGTTCCCGGAAATCGTAAAGACAAATCCTTTTGCCCTGGAGATGCTCCAGATTCCGATTCAGACCCAGAAAGAGAAACAAATCTTGTTGTATGACTACCTGGACACGGAAAAAAGACCTTGGTGGAGCTATATCGCCCAAGCTCCCGGGATGATACTTTCACTGTTTAAAGAGAAAGAGGCCGACACCGTGCGGACCATCGACCCGTTTCACCTCACGCCCGCCCAAACCGGACACATTGAGCGATTGAAAAAGGTCTTGAAGGTGGAAACCGACAAAAAGACCAATATGACCAAAGTCAGTGTGTCACTGCAAGACCCTCTGGCCGCTGCGGTGGTGGCCGACAGTGCCGTACACAAATTGCAGGAATACATTACCGATTACCGCACGCGGAAGGCCAAACAGGATTATGACTTTCAGCTGAGCTTGTGTGAACAATACAAGAAAGAATATTTTGAGGCACAACAAGCCTATGCCCGGTTCGCCGATGCCAACCGGAACGTCATTCTCCAGACGGTCACCACCGAAAAGGAAAGACTGCAAAAGAACCTGAGTCTGGCGGAACAAATCTACAGCCAGTCCATGGGACAACTGCAAGTGCTTCGGGGAAAGGTACAGGAGGCCAAGCCCGTATTTGCCGTAGTTGAACCGGCTACCGTCCCCCTGGCACCTTCCTCTCCCAGAAAGATGATGATAATGGTAGGCTTCGCCATTCTGGCCTTACTGCTGGAATCGGTCTGGATTCTCTTCGGAGAAGATACATGCCGTCAACTCAAGCGTACCCTGAAAAAAGAAGACTAACCTTCCTCCATACCCATGAAACTAAATGCATTTTTAATTTTCACCATCCTGTCTGCCGGTCTGGTAAAAGCACAACCCGACACTTCCTCTCTCACCTATCGTCTGGAACTGGGAGCCACCGGTGGAAGCGGTACCTATGCCCCGTTGTGGTTCACGGCCAACCGCTACGGATTGTCGAGCACCAACCCCAATTCGGGTTACCTGCGGGCCGGAATTGCCTACGACAAGCAGTTTCCGCGCGGATGGCGGATTGAAGCAGGCCTGGACATGGCAGGAGGCATCCACCATACACAACCCGTATCCATCCACCAGATATACAGTGACTTTTCCTGGAAGATGCTGACCCTTAGCATAGGAAGCAAAGAACGTCCGGGATTTCCACTGACCAAAAACACAGCACTCAGCAGCGGGATGATGGTAGAAGGGCCTAACACCCAGCCTGTCCCTCAAATCAGAGGGGAAATAAAGGAATACCTGAATGTGCCGGGCACCAAAGGATGGTTTGCCTTCAAAGGACACATCGCCTATGGCTCTTTCCCGGAAAACGGCTGGCAGAAAGACTTTGTGCGGCCCGGACAATATTTCGTGAAGAACGTGCTCTACCACAGCAAATCGCTGATGATGCGTCTGGGGAACAAAGAGAAACTGCCGTTGGAATTCGAGTTCGGCATCCTGATGGCTACCCAGTTCGGCGGTGACAAATACCTGAAACTGGAAAATGGAAGTACCCAAAAGGTGCTCGACATGCCCGATAACCTGAAAGCCTACTGGAAAGCCTTCTTGCCACAAGCTGGAGGAAGCGACACTCCCGAAGGAGAACAGGTGAACATCGAGGGAAACATGTTGGGCAGCTGGAATTTCGCCCTGAACTACTACCTGGGCGAATGGAAGTTCCGGGCATATCTGGAACATTATTTCGAGGACCATTCCCAAATGTTCTGGCAGTACGGACGCTGGAAAGACGGGCAGCTCGGTCTGGAAATCACCTTCCCCAAAAACCGATGGATCAGCAGTGTGGTGTGGGAAGGACTGAACACCAAGGACCAGACGGGTCCCTTGCAATATGACAGTTTCTGGGGACAATTTCCGGAATATCAAATCAGCGCAGACGATGATTATTACAACCACTACCTTTACGGGGCCTGGCAGTATCAAAGCATGGGCATGGGAAACCCGCTCCTTCCGGGACCGGCCTACAACGCTGATCACCGCATCACCTTCCGGAGCAACCGGGTGACAGCCCATCATCTGGGCTTCAACGGACAACCCTCCCCGGAATGGGGCTACCGGGTACTGGTTTCGTTTGCCAGACACTGGGGCACCTACAAGGCTCCTCTCGACAAACAATGCAAACAGTTCAGTTCACTCTACGAAGTGACCTATACCCCTGCCTGGGCCAAAGGCTGGAAGGCCTCACTGGCGCTGGGAGTGGACCGGGGAAATTATCTGGGGAATTCTACCGGAGGCATGCTGACCCTCCAGAAGACAGGAATCTTATTTTAAAAGTCAAAGAAAACCATGAAAAAAATACTCTCTATATGTGGTATGCTCCTGCTGGCCATCCTATGCAACAGCTGTGAGAAAGAACCCCTCAACGGGGATATTGAAGGACAGTGGCAACTGCTGGAATTTACGACCAAAGCAGACGGTGAGGTGCATCCGTGTGCACGTATCTATTACAGTATCCAGTTGTGGGTAGTGGAAGTGGCCGAAAAACAAGGTCCGCAAGGATTGACTCCCTTTCGCGGACGATACCGATACGACGAGTCCAGCCGTTCTCTCCAAATGACGGAAATGAGCACGTATGCCACTCCGGAAAATTCCCGTCCGGCAGAAGTCTGGGAACTAACTCCTTACGGACTGAACAACGTCAATACCACGTTTAAAGTCGTAGAGTTGGATGGCAAACAGATGACCTTGGAATCAGACTATGCCCAGCTGAGGTTCGGAAAATTCTGACAAAAGAAATTGCCTGCTCTGAAGAAAAAGCGTTGTCCTGCGTTGGAGGTCAAGGCTTTTTGCGTATATTTGTAGTTAAAATATGCGTTCCCGTCCGGATTTTGGAAAAGGATAAAAAAGAAAGTTCCGTACGCAAACCGCATAACAGAAAACAATAACAAACAAAACTGAAAACAGACAAAGTTCCGGTCTCAACTGCCGGACAATCAAAAGATGGAAACAAGAAAAGAGATGCACTGGTATGCCTTTTATGTAAGGATGCATCATGAAAAGAAAACAGCTGAAAAACTCGAAATGCTGGGAGTCACTCACTTCCTGCCTATACAAGAAGTCGTCCGCCAATGGAGCGACCGGAAAAAGAAAATCAAGCAGGTGGTTATCCCCATGCTGATATTTATCTGTACGGACGAGAAAGGACGCATCGAATTACTTCAGAATCTTCCTTCACTGACAGGGTGTCTGATAGACCCAGCCACCAGACGGCCAGCCGTCATCCGGAACGAAGAGATGGAACAATTCAAATTCATGCTGGACTATTCGGAAGAAACCATCCGGTTCCAAAGTGAACCGTTGGCTCCGGGAGAAAAAGTAGAGGTCATCAAAGGTCCCTTGAAAGGACTGCAAGGAGAACTGGCGGAACTGGCCGGACATTCAGAAGTGATGATACGCATCGACCACTTAGGGTATGCCACCGTGGAAATCCCTGTGGGGTATGTCAAGAAATTACAATAGGCTGTAAACGACCTGCAGCTGCACTGCAAGAACAAAGAAATGCGGAAAACCACTGTTTCATCAGACAGGTTTTCCGCATTTCTTTGTTCTTGTGTCTGCCTCTTTACTGGAAGAACACGTCGTCCAAACGGGTATTATTCTCTTCTTCGATTTCGGTCAGGCGGTCCTTGCAGGGGTCAAAATCCCCCGGTATGTCGAAGGTCTCATCGGGTGAATAGCCCAAGGACTTGTCGGCATAGACTTTCTGCATATAGATTCCCCAGATAGGCAATGCCATCGAAGCACCTTGTCCGTCGCGCATTGTATCGAAATGAATGTCGCGTTCTTCACCGCCTACCCAGCATCCGGAGACGAGCGACGGAGTGAAGCCCATGAACCATCCGTCGGAGTTGCGGTTGGTGGTTCCCGTCTTACCTCCCATATCGGCCTTGATGCCATACAGACGGCGTACACGTCCACCCGTACCTTCATTGATTACGGCGCGCAACATTACCAGCATCTTGTAGGAAGTGGACTCACTGATGACTTCGTTCACCTGAGGTGTGAAGGTAGCCACCACATTTCCGTCGTTATCCTCAATGCGGGTGACAAACAACGGAGCGGTACGGATACCTTTATTTACAAAAGCAGTATAGGCACTTACCATTTCTCCCACCGAAATTTCACACGGTCCCAAGCACAGAGAAACGGTAGGCTGAATGTCCTTGTTCAACACCCCAAACGAATGTATCAGACGAACCAAGTCGTACGGGCTCAACTTACTCATCAGGTAAGCCGAGATCCAGTTATTGGAGTTGGCCAGACCCCACTTCAGTGTCACCATCTCTCCATAATGCGATTTGGAACTGTTTCGGGGCGACCAGGCTTTTCCGTTCTCGTCAAAGAGCGTCTGCTCTACATTACGAACCTCATCACAAGGAGAGAATCCATTTTCCATGGCCAGTGCATACAAGTAAGGCTTGATGGTTGAACCCACCTGCCGACGGCCTACCATGGCCATGTCATACTGGAAATAATTATAATTCGGTCCGCCTACGTATGCCTTCACATAACCGGTAAGGGGATCCATCGACATGAATCCGGCCCTCAGGAAATGCTTGTAATAACGGATAGAATCAAGCGGCGTCATGATGGTATCCTTCTCACCTTCCCAAGAGAACACCGACATCTCATACTTGGTATTGAAAGCCTTCATAATTTCAGCTTCCGAACAGCCGTCGGCCTTCATCGTACGGTAACGGTCGCTCTGATGAATGGAACGGTTCAGAATCTGTTCCACCTCTTCCGGAGTAAGCTGGTTGGTATAAGGAGCGGTCTTGCGTCCTCTCTTCTCTTTAAAGAATCGCGGCTGCAAATATTTGGCCAGATGTTCATACACCGCCTCTTCCGCATACTGCTGCATATGCGAATTGATTGTGGTGTAAATCTTCAGTCCGTCTACATAGAGATTGTAATTGGTACCGTCTTTCTTCTTGTTCTTGGCACACCAGCCGTAAAGTGGATTGGTTTCCCAAGCCAAAGAATCTTCATAATACTTCTGCATCTGCCAGCCACGATAATCACTGCGGTCCGGTTTGCGGGCTGTCATGATGCCGCGCAGGTATTCACGGAAATAAGTGGCCAACCCGTCTTTATGGTCTACCGGCTGGAATTTCAACACCAGCGGAAGCGCCTGAAGAGAATCACATTCCTCGGCCGTCAGGTAACTGGCCTTACGCATCTGGTCGAGAACCGTATTACGGCGTCCCCGTGAACGTTCGTTGAAACGGCGGGGATTGTAAAGAGACGGATTCTTGCACATCCCGATCAATGTGGCAGCCTCCTCTATCTTCAAGTTCTTGGGGTCTTTCCCGAAATACGTCTTGGCTGCCGTCTTGATACCTACGGCATTGTTTAGGAAGTCGAACTTATTAAGGTACATGGTCAGGATCTCTTCCTTCGTATAATAACGCTCCAGCTTGACGGCGATGACCCACTCGATGGGTTTCTGCAGCAGACGTTCCATCACATTGTCGGCCGTAGGCGAATAGAACTGCTTGGCCAACTGCTGGGTAATGGTACTACCTCCACCGGCATGCTTCTGCATGAAAATACCACGTTTGATGAGCGCACGCAGGAACGCCCGGGCATCGATACCGGAATGATCTTCAAAACGGACATCCTCAGTGGCCACCAAGGCATGCACCAGATGGGGAGAAAGGTCTTCATAGCCCACATACACACGGTTTTCTTTACTGAGCGACCAAGTGCCCAACAATTTTCCATCGTCGGAAATAATCTGTGTGGCAAATTTCAGGTTCGGGTTTTCCAGTTCTTCCACCGGCGGCACATAACCTATTTTCCCTTTGGCAATAGCCGTAAAAATAATGGCTACCACAAGCATGCAGAGAAGCACAATTCCCCACAATACATATATAAATATCTTTCTCATACGCGTATTATATTCGTTCATTATTTCTATGAAGTCGCAAATTTACGGAAAATCTTTGTAACAACGGCTTATTTTCCACAATATCCTCCGAAATGCGAAAAGGTTGTCCGAAATCTCTCAAAAACGGTGGATTTTCTATTTTTTTTGCCTACCTTTGAACTCCGGTATTATAAAAGTAATCAAAAACAGCTAACATGGAAAATAGAAGTTTAGTTACTATCGCCGAACATTCCAAAGAGAAAATCCTGTATCTTCTGGAAATGGCAAGAGAGTTCGAAAAGAAACCTAATCGCCGCCTGCTGGCCGAAAAAGTAGTCGCCACGTTGTTCTTTGAACCGTCCACCCGTACCCGACTGAGTTTTGAAACGGCAGCCAACCGTCTGGGAGCGAGAGTCATCGGATTTACAGACCCGAAGGTGACCAGTTCTTCCAAGGGGGAAACGCTGAAGGATACGATTATGATGGTGAGCAACTACGCCGACATCATCGTGATGCGACACTACCTGGAAGGAGCTGCACGCTACGCCAGTGAAGTAGCCCCTGTACCTATTGTCAATGCAGGAGACGGAGCCAACCAGCATCCTTCACAGACCATGCTCGACTTGTACTCCATCTACAAGACACAAGGTACACTGGAAAACCTGAACATCTATCTGGTGGGCGACCTGAAATATGGAAGAACGGTTCACTCATTGCTGATGGCGATGCGTCATTTCAACCCTACTTTCCACTTCATCGCACCGGACGAGCTGAAAATGCCGGACGAATACAAGCTGTACTGCCAGGAACATCACATCAAATATGTAGAGCATACGAACTTTACGGAAGAAACCATCGCAGACGCAGATATCCTGTACATGACCCGTGTACAACGCGAACGCTTCACCGACCTGATGGAATATGAAAGAGTGAAAGACGTGTACATCCTGAACAACAAGATGCTGGAACATACACGTCCGAACCTGCGTATCCTCCACCCGCTGCCTCGCGTAAACGAAATTACCTACGATGTGGATGACAACCCGAAAGCTTACTATTTCCAACAGGCCAAGAACGGTCTTTACGCCCGTCAGGCCATCCTTTGCGACGTGCTGGGCATCACACTCGACGAGGTGAAAGCTGATACTGAAAAATAATCCGGAAAACCATTCAATTCAAGTGACTATGAGTGAAAAGAAAGAATTACAGGTAGCCGCACTCAAGAACGGTACGGTTATCGACCACATACCATCCAACAAGCTGTTTACTGTGGTATCTCTGCTCGGACTGCAGAACGAAGATGCCAACATTACCATCGGCAATAACTTTGAAAGCAAGAAACTGGGAAAGAAAGGCATCATCAAGATTGCCGACCGTTTCTTTACGGAAGAGGAAATCAGCCGGTTGTCTGTAGTAGCTTCCAAAATCAAGCTGAACATTATCCGCGACTACGAAGTAGTGGAAAAGAAAGAGGTAGAGATGCCGGACGAGTTGAAGGGCATCGTGAAATGCAACAATCCGAAGTGCATCACCAACAACGAACCGATGCAAACCTGGTTCCACGTGATTGACAAGGAAAAGGGCCTGCTGAAATGCCACTACTGCGAGAAAGAACAGCAGAAGGACAACATCAAACTGCTGTAAACGATGAAGCAGGACTGGAAACCAGGAACGATGATTTATCCGCTTCCGGCCGCCTTGATTACGTGCGGCAGCTGCGAAGAAGAATACAATATCATTACCATAGCGTGGGTGGGTACAATCTGTACCAACCCACCTATGTGTTATATTTCGGTCAGACCGGAACGATACTCCTATCCTATCTTGAAGAAAAATATGGAGTTCGTCATCAACCTGACCACAAAGGATATGGCTTTTGCGACAGACTGGTGTGGCGTACGCTCCGGGAAAGACTACCACAAATTCAAAGAGATGAAGCTGACACCGGGAAAGGCTTCCATGGTACAGGCTCCTCTCATTGAAGAGTCTCCCCTCTGCATTGAATGTCGGGTGAAGGAAATCGTGGCCTTGGGTTCTCACCACATGTTCATCGCCGATGTGGTCAATGTGAAAGCCGATGAGAAATACCTGAACACCGAAACCGGAAAGTTCGAACTGGCACGTGCCAATTTGCTGGTCTATGCCCACGGCGGCTATTACGAACTGGGAGAAAAGATTGGCAAGTTCGGCTGGTCGGTGGAGAAAAAGAAATGAACCAGATATGATGAAAGAAGCCATACTCACCGTAATTGGAAGCGGAGTGCTAGCAGTATGTGAGCTGCAGGCGCAAGCTACCACTACGCCTATGGTCACACTACGGCAACCCCGTTTCAATTTAGGGGTGAAAGCGGGCTTCAATTCTTCCATGTTTTTTACCGATGAGGTGTCCATCAACGGGAAAGATCTGGAACAGGCACAAAACAACTACAAGGTGGGATATTTTGCCGCAGTATTCTGCAGGTTCAATATCAAAAAGCATCACTTCATCCAGCCCGAGTTTTCGTGCAACATCACTCAAGGAAGTGTGTCCATCCCTCTCACCTTGGCCAATTCAGAACTTCTGTCGGACAACGCACTGATAAAGAAAAAAATGACCACCCTCGACATCCCCATCCTTTACGGCTATAAGTTTGTGGATGTACATCCGTACGGGATGGCCTTCTTTGTCGGCCCGAAAGTGACTTGGATATGGAAGCAGCACAGTTCCACAGAGTTCTCCGGCTTCCATCAGCAGGAAATTAAGGAAGAGCAATACCCTTTTCAATATAGCGGTGTGATAGGACTGGCAGTCAATGTCTCCAACATCTTTTTCGACTTCCGCTATGAAATAGGCTTGCACAATTCCATCCGGGCCATGTCCTACAATACAGATACAACAGAATCTCCCCATAACGAAGGAGAAATCCGGCTACGACAACGCAAAAACATTCTGAGTTTCTCTGTGGGAGTTATTTTTTAATCTGATTTATCACTTTTAATAAATATATCATGAAACGAGACGATTCTATTTTTAACATTATCGAAAAGGAACATCAGAGACAACTGAAAGGTATCGAACTGATTGCTTCTGAGAATTTCGTAAGCGACCAAGTCATGCAGGCCATGGGTTCCTGCCTCACCAATAAATACGCGGAAGGATACCCCGGGAAAAGATATTACGGAGGATGTGAAGTCGTTGACCAAAGCGAACAGCTGGCTATTGACCGTATCAAAAAAATCTTTGGAGCTGAATGGGCCAACGTACAACCTCATTCCGGTGCCCAGGCCAATGCAGCCGTATTTCTGGCCGTACTGAATCCAGGCGACAAATTCATGGGACTGAACCTCGCCCACGGAGGTCATCTGTCTCACGGTTCTTCCGTCAACACTTCCGGTATTCTGTACACTCCTTGCGAATACAACCTGAACAAGGAAACTGGTCGTGTAGACTATGACCAGATGGAAGAAATCGCACTGCGGGAACATCCGAAGTTGATTGTCGGTGGAGGTTCTGCCTACTCTCGCGAATGGGATTACAAACGGATGCGTGACATCGCCGACAAGGTAGGTGCTTTGCTGATGATTGATATGGCTCATCCGGCCGGACTGATTGCAGCCGGATTGCTGGACAACCCGGTAAAATATGCCCACATCGTGACTTCTACTACGCATAAGACACTGCGTGGTCCGCGTGGAGGTATCATCCTGATGGGAAAAGACTTCCCGAACCCATGGGGTAAGAAAACACCGAAAGGCGAAATCAAGATGATGTCACAGCTGCTGGATTCAGCTGTATTCCCCGGTATTCAGGGAGGCCCGCTGGAACATGTCATCGCCGCAAAAGCCGTTGCTTTCTACGAATGTATGCAACCGGAATACAAGGAATACCAGATTCAGGTACAGAAAAATGCCCGTGTACTGGCCCAGGCCCTGATGGATCGCGGATTCACCATCGTATCGGGAGGTACCGACAATCACTCCATGCTGGTAGACTTGCGCACCAAATATCCGGATCTGACCGGAAAGGTGGCTGAAAAAGCATTGGTAGCAGCTGATATCACAGTCAACAAGAACATGGTTCCGTTTGACACCCGTTCTGCATTCCAGACATCCGGCATCCGCCTGGGTACTCCGGCCATCACAACCCGTGGGGCAAAAGAAGACCTGATGTACGAAATTGCGGAAATGATTGAAACCGTCCTGTCGAATGTAGACAATGAAGAAGTAATCGCTTCTGTACGTCACCGGGTGAATGAAACCATGAAGAACTATCCTATATTTGCATATTAACTAAACGGAGGGAAAAAAATGAAAACAATGAATTCTATGGCTATCTTGCTGAGCGCATGCTTGGTATTTAGCAGTTGTGGTATGACAAATACAGCCAAAGGTGGATTAATCGGAGGCGGTAGTGGTGCTGCATTAGGCGCATTGGTAGGTGGAGTTATCGGCCACGGCAAAGGAGCTGCCATCGGAGCTGCAGTAGGTACTGCGGTAGGTGCAGGTGCCGGTGTACTGATTGGCAAAAAGATGGACAAAGCCGCAGAACAAGCAGAACAGATTGAAGGAGCACAAGTGGAACAAGTAACCGACAACAACGGTTTGCAGGCAGTAAAGGTAACCTTTGACTCAGGAATCTTGTTCAACACAAGCAGTGCCACTCTGAGCACTTCTGCCAAATCGGCTTTGAGCAAATTCGCCAACAATGTACTCAACCAGAACAAAGACATGGATGTAGCCATCTACGGATACACAGACAATACCGGATGGAAAAACAGTACTGCCGAACAGAGCAAGCAGAAAAACCTTGACCTGTCACAGGAACGTGCACAGAGCGTATCCAGCTACCTGCTGGGATGCGGTGCTTCTTCCAGCCAGATTAAATCGGTTACCGGCATGGGTGAAGAAAACCCGGTGGCAGACAACTCTACCGCAGCCGGACGGGAACAGAACCGCCGCGTAGAAGTATATATGTATGCCAGCCAGCAGATGATTCAGCAGGCAGAAGCTGGTACGCTGCAATAATGATACGCCGTATCAGGCTGATAAAAACACATTATGCCGGGTCTTTAGATCCGGCATAATTTTCATATAACACATTCAGACTCAAAATGAACAAGAAACGAATACTCAAATACCTGCGCAACCTGATTATTTTCTTTTTCGCCTCTACCCTTCTTTCGGTGGTTGCTCTCCGATTTATTCCTGTTTACATCACTCCGCTGATGGTGATACGCAGTGTAGAACAACTGGCAAAAGGGGAAAAACCGGTCATGAAACACCATTGGGTACCCAAAGAAAAAATATCACGTCACCTCCCCATGGCAGTTATCGCATCAGAAGACAACCGCTTTGCGAGTCACAACGGTTTCGACTTCAAGGAAATCAGCAAAGCAATGGAAGAAAACAAAAAGCGGAAGAAAGCCAGAGGGGCCAGCACCATCAGCCAGCAAACTGCCAAGAATGTATTCTTATGGCCTTCCTCATCGTGGGTGAGAAAAGGATTCGAAGTGTATTTCACGGTACTAATTGAACTGATCTGGGACAAGGAAAGAATTATGGAAGTGTATCTGAACTCCATCGAAATGGGAGACGGTATCTATGGCGCGGAAGCAGTAGCCAAAGCCCACTTCCACACCACGGCCGCCAAACTGACCCGCAAGCAGTGTGCACTTATCGCAGCCAGTCTCCCCAATCCCCGGAAATTCGATTCCGGGAACCCGAGTCCTTACATGTACAAACGCCAGCGTAAAATCATGTATTTAATGAAATGTGTCCCCACTTTCCCTGCACCCGAAAAACAATAGGGTATCAGGGATTCTCGGGGTCACCCTTCAGAATGGGGAGGGTAATCTTGTATTTTACCGCAAGGATACGGGTAACGAACACCGTAAGCCCTCCAATTATCTGAGCAAGGACAGACTCCACGTCCAGCATCAGGCAAATCCAATATACCAGTCCACCGATTACGCAAGCCATTGCATATATCTCCTTACGGAAAATCAAAGGAATCTCATTGATAAAGATGTCACGCAATACACCACCGGCCGCCCCTGTAATGCTTCCCATGATGATGGCAATCCAGAAAGGGTAACCTAAGGTATAGGCCTTACTGAAACCTACGATGGTGAACAACGCCAGTCCGATGGTATCGAACAGGAAGAAGGTATTGTTCAAACGAATGACATACTTCCCGAATAGAATCACAAAAAACATGGCAAACGCCGTACAGATTAAATACATGGGATCGGTCATCCATGCAGGAGTCACATTCAGCAAAAGGTCGCGGATAGTTCCTCCTCCGATGGCCGTTGCCAATCCCACCACATAGGCTCCAAACCAATCAAAACGTTTGGCAGATGCAAGCCGTATGCCACTAATGGCAAACGCAAATGTTCCCACAAAATCCAGAATCGTTACAAACGAAGGTATCTGAAAAAAAGTCGCCATATCAAATTTTTCACCAAGTATAACTCAAACCAAAACTAAGCAGTTCCTGCAACTGGAAATAACTGACATCCGCCTCGCGTGTCACCCCATCGTCGAAACGACCATGTACGAACAGTTTGGTAGAAAGATATTTATTTATGGAGAAGGTAAACGTATTCTCCCATTCAGCCAACACCTTTTCATAATTGGTAGTGTACGATAAACGAGATTCCCACATCAGCATAGAGAAGACTTTCCATTTCAAAGTTGTCTCCAGACGAGAACCCCATACGCTTTCCCGTTTGTGCCCCGCTTCAATATTAAACTTGGTAGGGTCTACCCTATCACTGGCCACACTATATAAAGTATAGTTGATCGGATTAATCAGCACAGACAAATTGCATACACCGTCTTTCACATACTTGTAGTCCATACCAAGACCGACGTTCAATTCGGCCGGAGAGAAAAAGGCAGACACCAGATTATCGGAGTTGGTGTCATAGTTTGAGAAGAACTGTGTCTTAAATTCAGCAGATAAGGTATAATACCAAGTGCTGAATGCCTTATAACCCAACTTGGAGCTCAAACGAAGCAAGTCGTTGTTTGCCTTGTAACTGTGCACCGTATCGGAAGGAGCCGTAATGAATCCCAGTTTCCATTCTATTTTATTTTCAAACTGAATGCGCTGTCTGTCATCATAGTTCGCTTGCCAGGTAAAACCGGAAAGTAAAGATTTCGTGCTCTCACCACCTTTATACCAGTTGGCAGAAATATAGTTCTGTGAGAACTGCAGGTAGCCGTTTCCACCCAATGTCCAGAAATTAGGCTTAATTACTAGCAGGTCTTTTTCGGTTACCTGATTGGGCAACTCGTCATTCTGCATCATGTCGAGCAAATTCTCCTTTTTCGGCTCATCGACCAGAATTTCTCCATAAATAGGCTTCAGACCTTCCAAATTCACCTCATTCTGTTTCACCAGTTTCGGATACTCCAAGTAAAAAGAAAGCAACTGACGGTTCACGAATCTGTCTACCTGCTGGGAATGACGCAAATCTTTCAGCTGAGGCAATTGTTTTTTCAGTGTATCTTCCTTTATAAAAGGAATCGTAGGTTTCCAATCGGAAATACTGAACGCCTGCTCAATGGGAGCATCATAATAAGTAGCCGGCATAGACAACTTATAATAATCTGGATTCGAACGAATTCCCGTAATCAACAAATAGATATCATCCCAGCGCTCCAGCTGAGCATCATACTCCTGACGGAAATTCTGTAACATCTGCCAGAAATTATTCACTTCCAAGGAAGGAACATCCACTTTCTTGGAAGCAGAACTTCCTTGAGTCGTTTTTTGACGAAGTAAAGTTGGAGCCGTTATTTGAAGCGAGTCCATTTCATTTTGAGTTGTACTTGAAGACGTCTCCAATTGCTGTGCAGCCAACCCACTACACATCATACACCCTACCAAGAATAAACCTGTCTTTTTCATCTTTTATGTTATTCAGCAATTTTGTGCAAAAGTACGATTTATTTCTAAAAGAATATCGTTTTATCAACGAGTAATTATGCAATAAAACATATTTCCGGTATCCTTTGTTTAAAATTTCTTCTCACCTACCCCAAACTTCCATGCCAAAGCTGCTACAATCATGGACACAAAAAAGCGCCTTTGCAGTTTGCCCACAAAGACGCTTGTCACATATTGCTCCCTCCAACTAATAATTCACCATAAATCGATATTCACCTTCTTTCACCAGACGTTTGGCAGTAAATGAAATCCTAAAGATTTTTTCTCCCCAAACATCCGACAGTTTAGGGTCTGTCAAGGTTATCGCTTCTTTTGTAACATCAAATTCATCAGGATTGAACTTTATACTTACCGAAACATCTTGTCTGGCAATCTTCACTTCACCGTCCTGAATTGCCACATCACCCCAAGTCATGAAATTGACCTGATTGGGAGCGACCGCATCCTCAAGCCTGAATTTATCCTTAATAACCAGCTGATTCTTTTTCAGCTTGTAGCACCTTATCCATTCTTCTATTTTCGCATTCTCCGGATAGGCATCTTTTAAATTCAACTTAAATTCATCTGAAGAAGCAGTCACCTCCGCAGCCTCATATTTTCTGCCATATGCTTGAGGCACCCCATTAATGACAGGTAAATTGTGATAATTACTTTGCATCGTCCAGATTGAATATCTTTCAGAGCTGAAAGTCTGTTTGGTATATGTGCCGACTCCCGCATCCAGAAAAACAGGCATATTATTTATCCACAAAGAAAAAGTACCTATATCATTATGGTTATGGCTCTCATCGTTATATCCTCCTTTGGCCGCAAAGAATACATTCCCCTTTTTGAGATAACAAAATTGTGTTTCCGGATACCAAACAAACTTAGAAGTAGAATGTGCCGGGATGCACTCCATCAATTCACGATCCACCTTCAACGCCTCCAAAATTCGAAAGAAGTCCCGGCTCACTAAAGAAATCGAATTCTGCTGGTTCTTGTTCAGATAAGATGCAAACTGTTCGAGCTGTGCGTCATCGATTGCCTTACCGAATCTATATATAAGGTGGGCGTTCCCTCCACCTTTTGCCGATGCATCTGCAAAATTTACCACCCAACCGTTTCCGATGTAACTATTCGACACATAGTTTGCCATATTTCTGATTTGCGTATCAGAAAAGAAGTTTATCCGGTTTCCCGTAATATCGGACAACAGCACCAGGTAATCAAGCACTTTTCCCGAAGCATGTCCCCAATAAGACGGACCTTCCTCACAGGCCCCGTCACTATGCACATAATTCAAAAACTTATCGACCGACTGGATACTCCGCCAAACTGCGGCCGCCAGACGTTGTCTGTCATTTTCCAGCAACATAAAAGTCATCAGTGCATTACTATTGCACCACGGATTCCAGTTATTTATCATATCCCCTTCCTTATAATCGGCAGCCAACCACCAAAAGCTGTCATCTTTCAAATAGGGCTGCATGATACGCTTATCCAATTCATGATAAAGCCGTTTAGCTATTTCAGGATCGATTTTATCAAATTCATCATGCATGAAATAGTAAGCCCATGACAAAATATTTCCCAAATCACCTGCCGTCAAGTCAATCATGTCATAATCGTATGCTGGCAATGAGCGGTGTGACGGTTGCCGAGGCAGATGTGCGGACAGTGCCCAAGAGGTCATTTCACATGTATGAAAGATACCGTTTATCAACTGATTCATGAAACGTCCTTTCCCTTCCGCCAATTCCGCCAGCAACAATTGTACAATGGCATAATTGTTTGAGTCAAAAGGAGACTCCATCACAGTGCGATTACCGCTCCTTTCAAACTCCAGGTAATCTGTTGCCGTCACCACCTTCCACACATAGCCCAACTGCTTCTCTCCATTGGCTATAATGACATCCTTGTTTTTTCCCAACAGTCTATCCCATCCCTCGCGGTCTGCATAAGACGGATAATCCACCCATTTTTGCTGAGTCACCAAAAAACTTTCCACTTGTTCTTCCGAAATTTTATGCTGCAACAAATTTCTTTCAGTGTAAGCATTTACCGTTGCAGGCCACACCGTCATCAGGAAAAAGAAAAAAAGACAAAAAAAACTAGATTTCATAAGTTTATATTATTAAGAGTTAAAACAAATATAGATAAATAGATTCACTATTACAAAAAAACTTACGATTCATTTTGTATATAATTCAATTTTCACGATATCTTGACGGATTTAGTTTTAATCTTTCTTATTTTATTGCGATTTTTTTAATTTTCTCAACACATGTATTCTATTTTTCATTACATTTGACATCCGATATCATTTACTAAATTTAATGCAAAATGAAAACAGAAAAACAGATGCATATCCTTTATACTAAAAGG
>ERZ857521.521-NODE-521-length-56989-cov-14.102768_pt1 | contig 56989 bp, 47 predicted proteins | sample MGYA00519701_ERZ857521 | MGnify/ENA primary metagenome ERZ857521 (study PRJEB31778, sample SAMEA3449346) | human gut metagenome | biome: human gut; feature: human-associated habitat; material: faeces | place: United Kingdom | collected 2010/2012 ...
AAACCATACGTTCTCCAATTGGAAACCGTACGTTCTTGATATCAAAACCGTAAAAAGAAGCTATCTGCAAAGATAATATAGCCCAGAAGCGAAGTCAAGTGTTTGGGGGATTTATTTGAAAAAGATTCGGATATAAATTCTTTACCCATCAAATATAAAAGAATATCGTTTGATTTGTTCGTAAGGATTGCTTACTTTTGTGGCAGTGAGCAGGCAGAAGCGTCTGCGGCTCACTATTTTGTGGGAAAAATATTTGTGAGAAGCGTCATGCTTCATTCTTCATTCTTGTTCTTGAAACCCTAGGAAACTTTCAAGAGTTACACAGGAATGGACGTTGGCGGTTCCCACGCTGTTTAGCGTGGGTCTGCTGTCTATTTACCATTGTACGTTGGGTTTTCCTAGGACCTTCAGAGATGTGGAAATGGCACACAGTTCCATGCTTGAGCCGGATTATATTCTATATCTTTCTGATTATCAAATTTTATACATGACAATTTCTATAATTTGATACCACAAAGTTCCCGAATAAATAGTTCGTATCATTATATTACCAGCAATGTGAAAAAAGCTCGGAGTGCATATGTCTTTGCTGAAAAATAGCTGTCGCATGATATAACTTAGCAGAAAGTTATTAGATATTCAAGAAGCAAGTTATCGTGAATCATCATAGCCAGCCGAAATTTTATTGCGACAAAAAGAGCCTCTCACCAACACATATTGAGCCGCAGAAAAACATTATTCTGCGGCTTTTCGTTTAACTTTGCCTCCGAAAAAAGAAACATAACTTGTTAAAGCGATATAGCAATGAAACAGATTGATTTTAACGACGGGAACATGGTATTCCCATTAGGAATCGAACTATTGATTCAAGAAGCTGAATATCTTTGATTTATCTTTCTGTAAGTAGCGTAATCTCCCACTATTGCTCCACCGGATTGTTGCAGCGTTCTGCGCCAAGTTGCGTGGAGGTTTCCTGCTGTAAGGATAAGCTTTTATCCTCAAAGTCGTGCAAATCATCGTAGGTATTTTCTCCCTTGATTCTTTCAAGCTCGTCTTGAAAGCGTTGCCATGCCATCAAATCCTTGTGCCTGCTTTCAAATTCTTCCAAATCGTCCATAATCCTCCTTTATTCTATAATTTGCCAATATCCTTGCTTCCTGCCTCCTATACGTTTCAGCAAGCCAAGCTCTTGAAGGCGGGAAAGATTATATTTTACACCATCCTCTGTAATATTAGAAAGGCCTTCGCTTATCTCTTTTCGGGTCGCTTCCGGATGTCCTTTTAAGAATGAGAGTATAGCTTGCTGTTGTTCCGTTAGATTTTGTATGGCCTTTTGGGTAGTCTTTTGGGTAGTCTTTTGGGTAGTTTTCTGGTCGCTTTGGGTAGTAGCTCTTTCTGGGTACTCGAACTTAAATGTAGTCCAAATACCCGAAGCATCATAGCGGAACTCCGGCGTGGAGAAACCGTCATTCTTACAAGCCGTGATGATACGCTCAATGCCGCGTCCCCATGCCTCAATCTCACCGGCACGAAAGAACGTATTGGCAATATCCGGGTTGTAAGGCATACTCCGATGAGAAGACAATAATGTTTCCACAGTCCACCCTTCAGGCAACATCCCACCGTTTATTATCTCCAACTTATTTTCATACACGCGGATTTGAATGGGAGAAGGTTCTGCATAGTCTTTGTTGATGCAAGCATTTAATAATGCCTCACGCAGAGCCTCACGGGGCATAGGCAATGTTTCTATCCGTTGGATGCCCTCGTAAGTAATGATGGCTTTCATATATTTGGTACACAGCAAGTCCATCAGCTTCACAATTTGTTGGAACAGGTTACCATGCACTTCATTCTGATATACCAAATCCATACCTTCACGGAAGAAGCCGACCTTTACAAATGCTCCAGTCACATATTGTTCCGGGTCAGGATGGAACAACAAAGCGGCAGCACGTTTCAGATAACTGCCCTCATAAAGCCGAAGCTTCTCCAATAATCCGTGATTGTCGTCCATTAAGTCCGCTTCCTCCATACGTCCGCTCCGTTTGGCATACTTGCGGAATAAATCGAATGTGGCGTTATCCAAGTCTTCCGCTTTCAGATAAGGTACTGGCACACCATCCCATGTTTTACCCTGCTTGCGGAGCATAAAACGATCGAGTGCAGCCCCTTTCAGTTCTTGATTGGTAGCCCCACTCCGCTGGTAATACTTTCCACGGAAACTAACGGGATAAGGATAAGCCTCCGTTACAATCTCCAGGTATTGCTTTTCGTCCTTTTCCCTCAAATTGACTTCTACCAAGATACCCATCATATCGCGCACCTTGTTCGGAATATCCTCCATCAGCTTCTTGGCATCCTGCACACCGCACACTTCGCCATTGTCCTTTATACCCACATAAAGGATACCGCCTTGTGCATTGGCAAAACCGCATATCCATTTCTGGTATTCGTCGCGCCAAGATTCTTTGAACTCTATGTTTTGAGATTCGGTGACCATATCGTTTTATTTTAAGCGAACCACCTTGCCTAAAGCGCTTTCTTTTAGTGTAGCATTAGGAGCATATTTATCAATCAACGCCTGAATAATAAGCCTTTGTGATTCTGTCGCGGATGGACTTAGTGTAATCTCTAAATTATCAAAAACATCATCCTTTAACTTCATATCATAATAATGGAATGGCAATGATTTATTTCCTAAAAGACTTTGCACTACAATAGATGAAATTTCAGGGTTTACTCCTTCTAACAAGGGATTCATAGGAAGAGAATAGAGGACAAATCTAACTTCGTCTTGAAATTCCCATCGTTTATTCTTATAATAGCCAAAAGGTTTCATGTCCACATGCATATTGCCACGATTCCCTTGAACATTTGTTATTTGAATAGCATCCTTAGTGAATACATAGATGTCATCCACGTATTTTACATGTCTATAAAATAAATCGTTTTTATAATCTAACATGGGAAAGAAAAAGAAATTTGGATTTACCATGTCCTGAGGTGGAATTTTAGATATTATAGCTCCTTGAGATTTTAAGTTTCCAAAATTTAAATTAGAAACGAAGTATTCTTTAAACATCTCTTGTTCAAGAGAAATTCGTATTCCTCCGCTATCACCACCATACATTTTCCACAAGGGAATGCTTTCTTCTGTTGTTTCAGTCCAACAGGAGACAAAAACATATTTACAGAATTTTACTCCTAAAGATTCCGCATTACCTTCTTCTAAATCATCCACTTTGTCCAAGCGGTTGAAACGAATTGTTTTATTTTTAAGTATAAGTGCGAGTGATTCTATATTTGTATAATGGTATATTCTCATATTAGTACATATTTATTTTCCTCCTTTAATCCTATTACAATTCTTACAAAGCATTTGGCAATTCTCCGCCACCGTCGTACCGCCTTCTTTCCACGGCGTGATGTGGTCGGCCTCCATTTCCTCCAATTCGAAATGCTTGCCACAATGAACGCAAATACCTTGTTGACGCTCGTAAGCTTCGCGCTTCTGCTTTTTGTCGAAAGTTCGGAAACTGAGGTCGCGCAGGTCACCGCTTAATACATAACGGTAGATACCTGACTTCTTCATGATTTCATCATCCTCCATCAAGTCGTGTATCTGCTTTTCGAGGGCTGCCGTATCATACACGTTTTCGCCAAATCCATCATACATGGCTCCCCAATCCAGCCCCTTCATTTCACGGCGATATTTGGTAAACGTAGAACGTACCCATGTAATGATAGATACAAAGTAAGCCCATAGCTTATTGGCATTCGGGTCAAACTGATGCAGTGCCATGTATTTGTCCACGCTTTCTACACCGTCATGACGAGCGGCCCATTTTAAGATAGTCGCCAAGTATGCCTGCTCTATGGCATTGCCATTCAAAAAGTCGGCTCCCATTTTATAAGCCGGACATCCGTTCTTTGAGAAATGCCTGCGTGCATCTGTCACGAAAGGTCCGGCATAGACGGCGTTCAACAGTTCTTGGTCGAGAAGTTTCTCTCCTGCAATGTTGATAACCCGAAACCAATCAAGCTTTTCTTTGTCTGTTCCCTCGCAAAAATACACAGTCAGTTCGTAGTTGAGAAATTTAGTTTTTTCTTCATCGGTGAGCGTGGAGAAATAGAGTGTACCCCGGTCAGGGTCAACGATATGAAAGTCGTGGGTGTAGAATCCGCATATCGAGAGGGTACGTTGTTGCCCATCAATCATTTCGAAATGATCATCCTCATCCACACTCCAGTACATTATGTTGAGCGGAAAGCCTTTGAGGATGGTTTCCACAACGGCTTGCTGTTGCTTCTCATCATAACGAAATTCACGCTGATAAGGAGGGCGTATGTCTAACTTACCATGATAACCTTTTACTCCGGCATCGGGGTCGTTGATATATCCGTCAATCAAATCACAAATTTTTATGGACTTCAATTCTATTTGCATATCTTACTCCTTTCCTTTTTTTGAAGTTTTCTTCGTGCTTTGCTTCTTGGTCAATGATTTTTCCTCAGACTTCAATCGCCGTTCCACCTTCTTTACATCCTCTCCCGGTGGCAATTGCTCAGGGACTATTCCACGTTGCAGCAGCATATTTCTTACGGCGGCATTGTTATCCACGTGTTCACGAGTGATTTGTTCTTGTCCGTGCAAATCTTTCTGCTGTACATTTACCGAAGTCATTTCCGCAGCGAAATCCTTAGCCTTGATACTGATTGTCGGAAGGAAGTCTGCCAAAGGTCGATTGTCTGGAGCTCCTAACTTGCGTTTTAGCAATGCCGTATCCAAATGAAATAAAGCCTTGTCGCCTTTCGAACGGATGATTCCGAATCCTTTGTTATCCACTCCGCGCTCATAAAGGATGCCCGATAAACGGCTTTCCGTTTCTGCAAGTTTATTACGAGCCACGACACGCTCATACTCCAATATCCTCTGCTGCACAAGTTCAGCCCGTCGTGTCTGTACCGCAAAATAGTTTTGTGCAAAGGCGACTTGAGGCTTGCGCGGGTCTCCATTTTGTGCTATAAGATAGCAGGCATAGCGTGTCAGCATATAGTCATTTACCTCACGCTGAGCGCCTGAACCAAGTGTGACCATTTTCCCCACGTGGAGAAAATGGTCGTCTGAATTTTCTCCTGCATTCAAGCACGCTTCCTTGGCTTTTTCTATCACATTATTAAATTTTTCCCATTTCGCATACCCCAATAAGGTAGAGAGTTCTCTTGCACTCCAGCATTCCACACCCTTATATTCGTTTGCGATGGATTCAAACTGACGGAACAGTTCTATGATTTCTTCGGCTTTCATTACTTCTTGATTTTACGGATTATAATTCTTGTGAATGGCTTTTGAGGATAGCCATTGACCATATAAAACAGTTGACCATCCCGTAAACTTTTGTTTAACTCTTTAAGTTTTCTGTCAAAAGGAGCAAGCCCTAGTTCTTTACCAGAATCACCTTCTGCAATTCCGATGATTTCAAATTGTTCGGGATTGTACTTATCCATAAATGTAATAGGAACCCCCATCAGCCCATCGTAGTCGCAAGGAATATCAGCAGTTTTTGATACGTCGATTGCGTTATAATTTGCATACGTAGGATATTCCTCAGGTGTATAGTGCTTATAAAGAATGATGTCTTCATGCCGTTTCTTTATTTCCAGATTGGTGAACCAGGTAACACCGGATACCCTAATCATACCTTCACGATGGTCACCAGCGGTAGCCTTATCCTCATAATGTGAGATAAAATGTCCGGCTCCACCCTTAAAGCCATATCCTAACCATAATTTGTTTTCTTTTATAAGAGGAAATATTTCTTTGTATTTAATAGCATTCTGATGCCCTATAATCAAGAACTTCTTTTTATACTCCATCAGTTGAGCCACGTATTCCCGAAACAAGGAAAACGGTGGATTAGTCACCACAATATCCGCTTCTTTCAGCAATTCGATACATTCTTTACTGCGGAAATCCCCGTCACCTTTCAACGGCTTCACGCCTATCTCTTCCGCATTGGGTATATGGTCGCCGTTCTTGTCGCCTTCGTAAACTAAATAAACGGCTTGCTCGCTCTTGTTCTGGCTAAACAAGTCAATGTTCTGATTTTTATAACAAGTGGTAATCAGTTTCTTCAATCCAAGGAACTCAAAGTTATAAGCAAAATAGGTGAAGAAATTGCTCACACGTGGGTCATCGCAATTACACAATACAGTTTTACCGCGAAAATGTTCCCGGTAATGCCGCAACTCGTTGTTAATATCTTCCAATTGCGTATAAAATTCGTCTTTCTTGGCTTCTTTTGCCTTGTTCAGATTCTTATTAGCCATATCATTTAATCGAATTTTCCCTTGTTAATCAAATCCTTTGCATTCACTTCCAGAATTTCCGCTATCTTCATCAGCATTTCCAATGAAGGCTGGGTAGCATTGGAACACCAGCGCGAAATAGTAGCCTCGTTCTTTCCTAACTGTTCAGCCAACCATTTCCCGGTTTTCCCCTGTTCTACCAATACTATTTTTAGTCTGTTTATTTTTTCTGTTCCCATATTAAAACGTATTGCATATGTGCAATAATAATTGATTGTATCTGCAAAGATAATGATTACTCATCAAAATCATTCAAGCTTTGACAAGAAAATGTGTTTATAATTGAAGTTTTTGAGTATTGCGAACCGGAACAATCCAAAGGTCTAAAAGGAAACCAAAGCATGTTTGACAAATTGTTCAAACCGATACTAAATGATGAGGTTATTAGTGATTTGGAAAAGCTGTATGATATGTAAATAAAGCACTGCGACATGGTCAAGACATTAAAGGAACAGCAACGCTTTATCATAGAAGGCTGAATAATATTTAAAAAGGTATTTAGATATTTATCATCTCATTGATAAAACATTGGCTTCCAATTATATTTTGTATCTTCGCGAGATGCTCAGTTGTTATGGAAACGGATAAAATAACTCGTGAAGAGATACATGTTAAGTTCCGGGTAGCGAAGGAAAAGATAACCACCGATTCTGGCAAACAAATAGAAGCGACCGCTCCGGTAATCATTTCCGCCAGCCGCTCTACGGATATACCTGCCTTTTATGCCAAATGGTTCTTTAACCGCTTGGCTAAAGGGTATTGTGTATGGTATAATCCGTTCAACCGGAAGCCGATGTATGTCTCTTTCAGGCATTGTAAAGTAGTGGTGTTCTGGACGAAGAATCCAGAACCTATCTTACCTTATTTATATCAGTTGGATGAACGAGGGATTCATTACTATTTTCAGGTGACGTTGAACGACTATGTACGCGAAGGTTTCGAACCGAATGTGCCCAGTGTGGAGAAACGGATTGAAACGTTCCGCAAATTGTCGGAGCAGATTGGACATGAACGGGTGATATGGCGGTTTGACCCGTTGGTTATCACGCCTGACATAACCCCACGCATATTGCTGAACCGGATATGGAAGATAGGCAATCGGTTGAAAGGGTACACGGACAAGCTGGTATTCAGCTATGTGGATGTAAAAGCGTATCGGAAAGTGCAGAGCAATCTGATAAAGGAAACGCATTGCTTTACGAAAGAGAATGTAGAAACCGCAGAACTGAATGAGGCGCAACGGTTGGAAATAGTGGAAGGTCTGGCGAAGTTACGCGATGTATGGAAAGCCGAAGGCTGGAACCTGACGCTTGCCACGTGTGCCGAAGAAGCTAATTTGGAGAAGTATGACATTGATCATAACCGTTGCATAGACGGGGAGTTAATGGAACGTGTGTTCGGCGAAGATAAGGAGTTGGTTTACTATCTGCATACCGGCAAGTTGCCCGAACCGGATTTATTCGGAGAGATTCCTCCTATTCCTATTGAACGGAAAAATCTGAAAGACAAGGGGCAACGTAAAATATGCGGATGCATGGTGAGCAAAGACATTGGGATGTATGATACGTGCCGTCATTTTTGTGTATATTGCTATGCCAACACAAGCCGTGAATGTGTGTTGCGAAATAAAGCAAGGCATTCGGACAATAATGAAAGCTTGATAAAATAAAAACGGAGTAACTGAAAATCAACTTTTTCATTAAAGTTGTTGAAATCCAGCTACTTGACCTGTTGCGTTATGCTAAACCTTACCAATGAACTCGTTTGTTTTCAACGGGTTAGTTATAAATTTAACGATACGAGTCTGTGGTAAGAAAAACTTTCAGAAAGGTTTGCGGAACGTACATCCGTTTTTCCATTCCGAACAGCCGTATGCGGTTTTCCCTTTTAGTATTGTACCTTTTCCACATAAGGGGCATTTTGTTCCTACGATAGCATCTTCTTGCGGTAGTGTATCGGTGGCGGTATTGGGAGAAGAAACAACTTTCTTGCTTCGTTTGGTGGAAGTTGTTTTCTTCTTTTGGGGCATGTTTTTGGTAACGGTTTTGTGTATAGGTTCTTCTGCTGTTATGGTGATGCGTCGGTTTGTATTGTCACTTAACACGCTGTTGACTATTTCACTAACCATTTGTTTTAATTCGTTCAAGAACTGTTTGGCATCATAGCTGCGCCGTTCTATTTCACGCAGTTTCTTTTCCCAAATGCCGGTCAGTTCGGCAGATTTCAGTAATTCTTCGTGTATTAGTCCGATTAATTCTACACCTGTGGGAGTAGCTGTCAGGCTTTTGCGTTCCTTGCGGATGTAATGCCGTTTGAATAATGTTTCGATGATGGCTGCACGGGTGGAAGGACGTCCTATTCCGTTCTCTTTCAGGGCGTCGCGCAACTCTTCGTTATCCACTAACTTGCCTGCTGTTTCCATAGCCCGCAGCAAGGTGGCTTCGGTATAGGGTTTGGGCGGTTGTGTCCATTTTTCATTCAGCATAGGTGTATGTGGTCCGCTTTCTCCTTTGGTGAAAGCAGGCAATACGCTTTCTTCTTCCCCTTCTTTCGTATCGTCTTTCGGTTCTTTGGCAAAGATGATTCTCCAGCCTGGGTCGATGATCTGCTTGCCGCTAACCTTGAATTCAATGCCATCAGCTTCTCCTGTGACTGTGGTGGTGGAAAATTTGCAATCCGGATAAAATATGGCAATAAAGCGTCTTGCTATCAGGTCGAACACTTGTTTTTCCATATCAGTCAATCCTTTAGGTTGTACGCCTGTAGGAATGATGGCATGGTGGTCGGTCACTTTCGAATTGTCGAATACTTTTTTCGATTTAATCAGGGTCTTTCCGGATAGAGGAGCCGTGAAAGAGGTATAATCTTTTAATCCTTCTAGTATCTTGGGACATTTGGGGTAAATATCATCACTTAAGAAAGTGGTATCTACACGGGGATAGGTTGCCACTTTCTTTTCATAAAGCGATTGGATGAGCTGTAGGGTCATATCGGCAGAATAAGAAAACTTCTTGTTGCATTCTACCTGTAGTGAGGTCAAGTCGAACAGACGAGGAGGTGCTTCTGTTCCTTTTTTAAGAGCCGTGTCAGTAATTGTAAAAGGTACATTGCTGATACGTTCAAGTAGCAGTTTTCCTGTTGTTTCATCGGTGATGGGTGGAATGCCGCGATTTGTTTCTTCTTTATTGATGGTTTTTTTAGATGCTTGTGAAGTTTGGGATGCTTCTTCCGCAAGCTCTTCGTCACTTTTGCGCACGATGGCACTGAAAGTGGTATCTCGATATACAGTCTTCAGCTCCCAGTATTGTTTCGGTACGAAGTGTTCTATCTCTTGTTGCCGGTTGACTATAAGGGCAAGGGTAGGAGTCTGTACTCTCCCGATGGAGAGCACTTGGCGGTTTTGTCCATATTTCAGTGTATACAGTCGGGTGGCATTCATTCCCAGCAGCCAGTCACCGATGGCACGGCTCAGTCCTGCTTCGTAAAGCGGCTGGAATTCAATTTGGTCTTTCAGTTTGGAAAAACCTTCACGAATGGCTTCTTCAGTGAGTGAAGAAATCCACAAGCGTTTCACCGGACAGTGTGCACCGGCTTTTTGCATCACCCAGCGCTGTATGAGTTCCCCCTCTTGTCCGGCATCACCACAGTTGATAATTTCATCGGCAGCCTGCATCAGGTGTTCAATGATTTTAAATTGTTTGTGTATGCCTGGGTCTTCAATTAGTTTGATGCCGAACCGTGGTGGTATCATAGGCAGGCTGGAGAGCGACCATGATTTCCACGAAGGTGTATATTCGTGCGGTTCTTTCAGTGTACAAAGGTGACCGAATGTCCAAGTCACTTGGTATCCGTTTCCTTCGATGTATCCATCTTTGCGTTCTCTGGCTCCAAGTACATCGGCGATGTCGCGTGCTACACTTGGTTTTTCGGCTATGCAAACTATCATATATAAATTTATTTGATTGTTCTGCAAAGGTAGTCAAAAAATAGCTTTTGCGTGTCCGTGCACTGATTTTTCTTGAATCTGTTCTGTATGTATTCGTATCTATCGGATTTTTTGTTACATTTGTATGGAAATATACATACAACTTGAACAATATGTCTCAATTAGCCCCTCTTATTAGTGACTTGGCATTGATTTTGATATGTGCCGGAGTGATGACGCTTGTATTTAAAAAACTGAAGCAGCCTTTAGTATTAGGTTATATAGTTGCCGGTTTTTTATGCAGCCCACATTTTCAGTTCACTCCTTCCGTAACCGATGAGGCAAATATACATTTATGGTCAGAGATAGGTGTGATTTTCCTGTTGTTTGCTTTGGGGCTTGAATTCAGTATGAAAAAACTGTTGAAAGTAGGAAGTTCGGCAGTTATTTCAGCCTGTACCATTATTTTGTGTATGATCGTGGTCGGTATATCAGTGGGATGGATGTTTGGATGGAAACAAATGGACTGTATCTATTTGGGAGGAATGATAGCCATGTCTTCTACTACGATTGTCTATAAGGCTTTTGATGATATGGGTTTGCGTCAGCAGCATTTTGCCGGTGTTGTATTGGGGATTCTGATTATCGAAGATATTCTTGCCATTGTATTGATGGTTATGCTTTCTACAATGGCGGTCAGTACACATTTTGAGGGAGTCGAAATGGTGTACAGTCTTGCCAAACTGGTGTTCTTTTTAGTGTTGTGGCTGGTGGTGGGACTTTATCTGATTCCATTGCTGTTGAAGCGATTGCGTAAATTGATGAGTGATGAAACGTTGCTTATTGTATCGCTTGCTTTATGTTTCGGAATGGTTTATTTTGCAGCTGCTGTAGGTTTTTCTCCTGCATTTGGTGCCTTTATTATGGGGTCAATCCTTTCGGAAACTATTGAGTCGGAGCATATCGGGCGATTGGTGGCTCCGGTTAAGGATTTGTTTGGTGCCATTTTTTTTGTATCGGTAGGCATGATGGTTAATCCTCATATGATTGTTGAATACAAATATCCGATTCTAGCCATTGTAGCAGCTGTACTGTTGGGGCAGACTCTGTTTGGAACGGCAGGTGTCTTGTTGTCGGGACAACCGTTGAAAACTGCGATACAATGTGGCTTCAGCCTGACTCAAATCGGAGAGTTTGCCTTTATCATTGCAGCCTTGGGAGTCAGTTTGGGAGTGACCGGTAATTTCCTTTATCCGATTGTGGTTGCGGTATCGGTGATTACTACTTTCCTTACTCCTTATATGATTCGGCTTGCTCTTCCTGCTTATAATCTGGTTAACAGCCACTTGCCTAAGCGTTGGAGCCTGTTGCTTGAGCGGTATTCGGCGGGAGCATCTACGGTGAATCATAAGACTAATTGGCAGAAACTGATGACGGCAGTGCTTCGGATTGTGGTTGTTTATTCTGTCCTTTCAGTTGGTGTCATTATGGTGTGTCTGCATTTGGTAGAGCCTTTTGCTACGAATATGTTGGGCGACTTATGGGGCCGGGTGTTGACAGCTGTTGTCACGATAGCAGTGCTGGCTCCATTCTTACGTGCGATGATTATGAAGAAAAACCATTCGGAAGAATTTCGTACTTTATGGGCAGACAATCGTTTCAATCATGCCTTGTTGATTTCTTTAGTTGTCTTCAGGGTTATTATAGCTGCAGGATTTATCGTGTCTGTAATCGAACGCTTGTTTCACACATCGGTGGCGTTGATGATGGGGATAGCTATCTTGCTGGTATGTGCTATGGTCTTTTCGCGTTTCCTTAAAAAGCAGTCTATTGTGCTGGAGCGTACGTTTGTGATGAATTTGCGTTCGAAAGAGATGCAGCAGGAATATTTGGGCGGCAAGCGTCCGTCGTATGCCGGCAAGTTGCTTGACAGGGATTTACACTTGAGTGATTTTGTGGTGTCTCCTGATTCGGAATGGGTCGGACACACGCTGAAAGAACTGGATTTAGGGAAAAAATACGGTGTGCATGTGGCATCTATCATACGAGGCAACCGACGGTTGAATATCCCTGATGGCGCATCGCGTATTTTTCCAGAAGATACGTTACAGATTATTGGTACCGATGAACAGTTGTCGTTTTTCTCTTCAATGGCAATGAAGGCGATGCGTACCTCTGATGACGGGGAGTTTGAAAGGCATGAAATGTTGTTGAAGCAGTTTATTGTGGATAAAGATTCTCCCTTTGTCGGGAAAAATATTATTGAATGTGGTGTGCGGTCGAAATATCATTGTCTGGTAGTAGGGGTAGAGTCGTCTGGGGAGAATGTGCTTCGTGCTCCTGACGTACATTTACCTTTAAGTGAAAATGATATTGTCTGGGTGGTAGGTGAAGAAGCGAATTTGAAACGATTGTTTGCGGCAGAAGGATAAAACCATTATTTTATAATTATTAAATTATAATTATTAAATATAAAAAGAAGTATGAAAAGTGATCCGAAAGATTGTCTCTATTGTCAGAACAATGAGACGTTGCACAATTTGATGATTGAAATTGCTCCGCTGAGTGTTTCGCGTGTTTTCTTGTTTAAAGAACAAACTTATCGCGGACGTTGTCTGGTGGCATATAAAGATCATGTAAATGACTTGAATGAGTTGAGCGATGAAGACCGTAATGCATTTATGGCAGACGTGGTACGTGTGACCCGTGCCATGCAAAAGGCATTCCATCCTGAGAAAATCAATTATGGAGCATACAGCGACAAGTTGTCGCATTTGCATTTTCATTTGGCACCCAAATATGTAGATGGTCCGGATTATGGAGGAACTTTCCAGATGAATCCGGGAAAGGTTTACTTGTCGGATGCCGAGTATCAGGAATTGATTGAAGCCATCAAGGCAAATCTGTAACAGGCAATAGAGGCATAAAGTTTAGAGTCTTACGTGCTCTGTGCTTTATGCCTCTATGTTTTTATTCCTCATCGTCCGAATCTTCGTCATCGAAATCAAAGTCGAAGTCATCATTATATTCGGGCATAAAGAAGTCGTCCAATTCACGACGGTCTTTTTTGGTTGGTCTTCCTGTACCTTTAGCACGATTGACGAACCCGCTTATCTTACTCATTTCCAGTAATTCATATTGGTCAGGTGTCGTGACATTTTCCATAATTTCGGGAACCAGTTTGGCTCCTACGCGCTTCTCTATCGCCTGCAATACTTTGAAAGAATAGGTAACGGGCGGTTTTTTTACTTGAATGACATCTCCCGGCTTGACCATACGGGAAGGTTTTGCTTGTGCCCCGTTGATGTGTATTCTTCCTTTTTTACAAGCCTCGGCGGCGATGGTGCGGGTCTTGAATATGCGGGCAGCCCACATCCATTTGTCTATTCTTGCTTCAGGCATAGGTTGTTCTGTTTTAGTATTAAAGTATTAAAGAAGTCAGAGGGGTAAGTATAAACGGATGCTCTGCCTCCTTTTATACTTATTTATTATTAAATTGATTCATGGTGATGTTCAATCCGGCAAGACAGAAACTTTTGATGATTTCTTCCGCTGTACTGATCCGTTCGGGAAGAATTTTCCGTTCTTCTTCATCGAAATGTCCCAATACATAATCTATCTGTCCCCCTTTCGGGAAGTTATTGCCGATACCGAACCGTAGTCTTGCATAGTTTTGTGTGCCTAGTATGGCGGCTATGTGTTTCAGTCCGTTATGGCCGGCATCACTTCCTTTGCCTTTCAGGCGTAAGCTTCCTAATGGGAGTGCCAGATCATCTACTACGATGAGGACGTTTTCTAATGGAATTTTTTCTTGTTGCATCCAGTATCGGACTGCATTTCCACTCAGGTTCATGTAAGTGGATGGTTTCAGCAGAATAAGTTGCCTGCCTTTCAGCGATAGTGATGCCGTAGCTCCGTAACGTCCGTCCTTGAAAACAATATTGGACGCTTTGGCTAAAGCGTCCAATACCATAAATCCTATGTTGTGTCGGGTCTCGTGATATTCGTCACCGATATTTCCCAGACCTACAATCAAATATTTCATTGAAAGTGGATTTGTACTTTTAGTGGTTTACAGGATTATTTTGCAGCGGCAGCCTGAGCACCACGTGCGGCACGGGTCAATTTGACAGCACATACCACAGCTTCTTTGGCATTGAGGATTTCCATATTGTCGTAGTGCAATTCACCGACTTTGATGGTTTTGCCCAGTCCTAAGTTGGTAACATTGATAACCACACGTTCGGGCATATTGTTGTACAAAGCTTTCACTTTCAACTTGCGGATTTGCAGTACCAGTTTACCACCGGCTCTCACACCTTCAGCCAGACCATCCAATTGAACCGGAACTTCCATTACAATCGGATTTTCTTCGTTGATTTGATAGAAGTCAACGTGCAGGATAGCATCAGTTACGGGGTGGAACTGGATATCTTTCATGATTGCATTGTAAACCTGTCCGTCGATGTTCAAGTTTACTACATAGATATGCGGAGTGTAAACCAGTTTGCGCAAACCTTCTACCGTAACAGTGAAAGGAGTGGCAACGGGCAGACCGTTTTCGTCTTTCTTCATGCCGTACAATACGCATGGAACTTGACTGTTCTTACGCAAAGCATGGGTAGCCTTCTTGCCTGTTTCTGTTCTTAAAGAACCTGTAATGTCAATTGATTTCATGTTTGATAAATTTTGTGTTACTCTAAATTAAGTGATATCTTTGCTTAATTCACCATCACACGATGCGTCAATGTCACAACGATGAAATTGAAAAAGCGGTGCAAAGGTAGTGATATTCTTTGATATTGCAAGCGTATGGACTATTTTTCTTGAACGAAATGTTTTCGTCTTTTATTGAAGATATACTTCAATGGGTCAAGAATATATCTTCACCTGCCCGGGTAGATATTTTCATTGGCTGGTGAATATATATCCGTTGACCAAAAAGCGGGTGTACCTCTGGTTATTAAAAATCGATGTCGATTTTGATGTCTTCTGTCTTTAGCGGCTCATTTAGGATTGCGTTGCCTCTGAGGTCGGTGTTTTCAGCGATGTGGCTTTCTCCTACAATCGGTCCCTGCTCACGCTCGATGTACCGGATTACTTCATGAAGCCCATCCATGAATTTTTCAATATCTTCTTTATAAAGGAATATCTTATGCTTCTCAAAGCTGACCTGCGACATTTCCCTTTCACCTGTTACGACTTTCTTGCTTTCCGTGATGGCGAGAAACATTTCACCTCTTCTGCTTTTCTTCACATCCAAATAATAGATTCTTTTCCCGGCTTTGATAGCTTTCGTAAAAACGATTTCTTTGTCTATTTCAGTCATCGTATTCTTCTTAACTTCTTCCATTGTCTGTAAAATCTAAAATTCCGATGCCAAAATTGCTGAATTTTCTGCAAAAAGCCAAGGAACTATGTCTTAAAATATCTATAAACAGAAAAAAACAGTAAAAATGCGTACTTTATTTGGAGCGTATGGATGAAAATCATTATTTTTGCACCTCATAATGTGACATAGTTATAATAATTAGTATGATTAACAGAGTTCTTATTCGTTTGAAGGTGGTTCAGATAATCTACGCTTATTATCAGAATGGCGGGAAAAATTTGGATACTGCAGAAAAGGAGTTGTTCTTCAGTTTGTCCAAGGCGTATGATTTGTACAACTATCTTTTGCTTTTGATGGTAGAAGTGACGCGGTATGCCAGCAGGCGGCTGGATGCTGCCAGGCACAAGCTTGCTCCCACGCCGGAAGACTTGAATCCTAACACAAAATTTGTAGACAACCGATTTATCGCGCAACTGGAAGTGAACAGGCAGCTGAATGAATTTGTCAATTCTCAGAAGAAAACATGGGAGAACGAGGGCGAGTTCATCAAGAGTTTGTGCGAGCAGATTATGCAAAGTGATATATATAAGGAATACATGGCAAGCGAAGTTTCTTCGTATGAAGATGACCGTGAAGTATGGCGGAAGCTGTATAAGAAGGTAATTTTCAACAATCAGGCATTGGATGAAGTGCTGGAAGACCAGAGCTTGTATTGGAACGATGACAAGGAGATTGTCGATACATTCGTGCTCAAGACCATCAAACGTTTTGCCCCCGAAAACGGGGACAAGCAGGAACTGTTGCCCGAATTCAAAGACGATGAAGACAAAGACTATGCGCGCCGTCTTTTCCGTCGTACCATTTTGAATGCCGATTATTACCGTCACCTGATTAGTGAACATTCGAAAAATTGGGACCTGAAACGGGTTGCCGCAATGGATGTGGTGATTATGCAGGTTGCACTAGCCGAGATACTGACTTTCCCCAATATCCCGGTCAATGTATCGCTGAATGAATATGTGGAGATAGCCAAATTGTATAGCACTCCCAAAAGTGGCGGCTTTATTAATGGCACACTGGATGGAATTGTTAATCAATTGAAAAAGGAAAACAAGCTGACAAAAAATTGATATATTTGTCTGCTGATATTTTATTAACCAAGAAAAGATAATTATGAATTTGTTAACTGTATTTATGGCAGCACAAGGAGGAGGCGACTACTCTTTCCTGATTATGATGGTAGCAATTTTTGCTATTATGTATTTCTTTATGATTCGTCCCCAAAACAAGAAGCAGAAGGAAATAGCAAACTTCCGCAAAAACCTGGAGGTAGGACAGTCGGTCGTTACAGCCGGAGGTATTTATGGGAAGATTAAAGAAATAGAAGACAATGCTGTTATTGTAGAAGTGGCTCCGAGTGTAAAACTGAAAGTAGACAAGAACTCTATTTACGCTGATACACAGGCTGCAAACAATAAATAAGAGACGGATCTATGTTCGATGTAAAGAACATACAGCAATATTATAGACTGGGAATACGGAAGATCAGAAAATTCTTGCTTAGCGATAAGTGCAAGGAGAGTCTGGTCTTCTTGTTTTTTGTCTTGGTCTCTTTCGCTTTTTGGATGTTGCAGACACTGGATGATGTCTATCAGACAGAATTTAAGGTGCCTTTACGCTTGAAAAACGTCCCGAAAGAAGCCGTGTTGACATCTGAACTGCCAGGCGATGTGCGGGTAAGGGTGGAAGACCGGGGGACAGTCTTGCTGAACTATATGCTGGGAAGAACCTTTTTCCCTATTTCGTTTGACTTTAACGACTATAAGGACCGGGGGGCGCATGTGCATATTTCTTCGGCAGACCTGTTGAAGAAGATTTCGGCACAATTGAACGTCTCTACCCATCTGCTTTCGGTACGTCCGGATACGCTTGATTTTATTTACACGATGGGCAAGGCGAAGAAAGTTCCTGTCAGGCTGGCAGGTGAAGTAAGTGCCGGCTTGCAGTATTATATTTCCCACATAGGTTTTTCTCCCGATTCGGTCATCGCATATGCCCCCGAAGAAGTGCTCGATACATTGACGGCTGCTTATACCGAGAAAGTGCATCTGCAAAATGTAACGGATACTTTGAACCAGCGGGTAATGTTGCAGAAGATTAAAGGAGTGAAGTTTGTTCCGGCATACGATGACCTGCTGGTGTATGTCGATATGTATTCCGAAAAAACTGTAGAGGTGCCGATTGTGGGCATTAATTTCCCTGCCGATAAGGTGCTGCGTACTTTCCCTTCGAAAGTACAGGTGACGTTTCAAGTAGGTTTGGCGCATTTCAAGGATGCCACATCAGACGACTTTTTTATTGGTGTTACTTATGAGGATATCATTCGGGCCAAGAGTGACAAGCTTCCGCTGACTCTAAAGACTTCTCCCGATTATGTCAGTCATGTCCGTATTACGCCAGCTTCGGTCGATTATTTAATAGAACAGACATCGGGGGAGGAAACTGAATGGTGAAGATAGGTATTACCGGAGGAATTGGGAGCGGAAAATCGTATGTTTCCCGCTTGTTGACAGAACACTATGGAATTCCGGTCTATAATACCGATTCGGAAGCAAAACGTCTGATGCTTTCTGATGAAGGGATTCGCCGGAGGCTGACAGCATTGCTTGGAAAAGAGGTTTACAAGAGTGACGGCACACTTAATAAGCCTTTGCTGGCAAATTACCTGTTTGCCGATTCTTGTCATGCCGGGCAAATTAATGCCATTGTCCATCCGCAGGTAAAGGCTGACTTTCTGAAATGGGCGGATTTGCAAACCGGATGTGAGATTGTGGCATTAGAGTCGGCTATCCTTTTTGAGTCGGGCTTCGACAACATTGTAGATAAGGTTGTCATGGTGTATGCTCCGGTAGAACTTCGGATTCGTCGGGTCATGTTGCGTGACAGTACAACCGAAGAGAAAATACGTCAGCGGATAGTAGCTCAGATGGATGATAAAGCCAAGCAGGATCGCTCAGACTTTATCATATTCAATGACGGGAATCGTCCGTTAAATCTTCAATTAGACGATTTGCAGGAAACTTTAGAAAAAATGATAAAAGGTAACGGATAAAGTTTGTGTATGTCGGTCGTGTATTGTATTTTTGTCCTATTAAAATAAATTATTAAACTAATTAGAAACTCGTATGTTGAAAACTATTTTGGCAATCTCGGGAAAACCGGGACTGTATAAGCTGATTTCTCAGGCTAAAAATATGTTGATTGTTGAAAATATCGCAGATAAGAAAAGAATGCCGGTCTATGCCAGTGATAAAGTGATTTCGTTGGGCGATATTGCTATGTACACCGATGCAGAAGAAGTGCCATTGGCTACTGTGCTCGAATCGGTAAAGAAAAAAGAAAATGGTGCTGAAGTGCAGTTCAATTATAAGAAAGCATCCAGTGACGAGCTGCACGGGTTTATGGCGGCAGTATTACCCAATTATGACCGTGACCGTGTTCATACCAGTGATATCAAAAAGCTGATTCAATGGTACAATCTGCTTGTGTCAAGTGGTGAAACTGATTTTGTAGAAGGTGTTCAGATGGAAACCGTAGAGACTGCTGTTGAAGAATAAACAGAGACTATTTATATGCACATTTGAAGCCATAAATTGAATGAATTAAACGACAATTCCTATTTGGGGATATTCAGTAAATGTCCCTAAAACATAAAATGGCATATGGAGATGACAGACGATAATCACTCTATGTGCCATTTTTTTATTGTAATTTTTCTGTGTTTCCTCACATAATAACTGTGTCTCCTGACATTACCGATATCTTCGCTTCTCAGATACAAACTTACGGCAGGCATATAAAAAATAACGGCCGGAATCCCTCACGGACTCCGACCGCAAATTATGTCTCTTCAATTTTATGCTACTATTATCTGTAAGGCACCACGGTATTATTCTGCCACGGGCTTTTTATGAATGTCGGCGGTCGGTGTATCACTTTTTTCTTATCTGTAGAAAGACTTTTAGCACTTCGTGCCATTGTCCGGTTGATTGCATCATACGAGGCAAAGTCCTCAAAGTCATACGTCCAATTATCACCTTCGGATGCACGCATGATGGCTTTGTAGATGGCCTCACGGCTGGGAGCATTGAACCACGAGTAATCCTGATTCATTACACTTTTTTCTGTCGGACGGTATACTCCTTTCGCCCATAAGTATGCACCTTCGTAAATACCTACCTCGTTAGCATAACGTTCGTCTTTAAGCAGATGCGCCCATTGAATCTCGTCGGGTGAATTCGTGAAGTCTATGTTTGCACCCCATCCCCTTGATTTGTAATATGAATTAAAAGAAGCTTTATCTTCAGAAGTTGCCGTGACATTTTCATATCCTTCATAGATGTATTCATCCAATAGCTTGGCAAAGCCATGGCCACCCGCTTCGTGGATGATGACTTCTGACGGGCCACCGACATCTATATGAGCGACAGATGCTCCTGTATCGTACATATTGGTATAACCGGAAATAAAGAAATCATTCGGATTGTTCACAACATTGACAATGGTTACCATGTCAGTATTTATGCCAGAAATTTTACTTGCATATTCAAAACAAATATCGTTGTTAAAGTTTATGCGAAGATTCCGCTTCTCAGGCGACGCAATATTATATTCTGTTCCTGAAACCACTTTCACGGCATACACATTAAAACGATCGCGGAATGATTTGTACGGTTCAATAGAGAAAAGATATTCCATAGATGTCTCCATATCCGTTTCATATTTGCCGCCGTCATTCATGTCTTTGTCTACATAGCCATCGCCTATGAATACTATATCAATGCCCTTGCCGGCAGAAGCTCTTTGCAACTCCATGATTTCTCCATCACGAGAGTAATCCGTAGAAACATAGACATCGCTGGAGAATATCGGGTGTTCTTCAGGTTCGCCTAAGCGGGCTTCTAATATGTTTTGCAAGCGTTCAGCTGGAGAATCTTGCGTACCCGTCTCACGAAAATCAACCAAATAGCCTTGGTTGTCGATCAAGTAGGTAGAGCCAAGCCCTGCCATTCCCCACAAATCACTCTCAGCAAACGAGTGCCAAATTCTCGTAATGTCTGTAATAGGATGATTCTTTACTCGTTCCATTGTCGCTTCACGCGATTCGCTTCCTCCAGGCTGGTGCGCAACGATGATTCCGAAACCTTTGTTATGATAAGACAAATGGACGTTGAGTATATCATCGTCAGGAGTATCGATAGCTATATAATTCAGCTGGTTTTTGCTCAGCAAATCATAAAAGGTGGTTGTCCCTTGTGCAGCATCTAAATACTCCACTGTCATGTCTTTCATCTGAAGATTAATATCTGTCATATCAAAGCCTCCTCCCAATAGTCCGTTTTGCTTAATGATATTCCAGCCAAACTTATTCCAACGGGGATGCGAGCGAACGCTTTGAGGAATCACACCACTCATCCCATTGTCATGCAACGTTATAGTTTCAGCGTAATCCATGATGTTAGTGAAAGACTCCGGCAAGGTTCCTGTCAAAGTATTGCCCTCCAACTGCAACCTAATGACATAGTTACTCATATTGACACCACTGCCTCCATTTACACCATACCATTCATTAATCGGCTTATCGCTCTTCCAATTCGTATTAATATACCATTCGTCACCATTAGTCGCATCGTAGAAGTCTATTAATGCCTGTTTCTGTTCTTCGTATAATTCTAAGATTTTATCCCGTGAAGGCGTGAATGTATAAACATGACCTGCTTGGAAGCCTCCTTTGGGAACTGTGCGTGGAAAGCCAATATGCTCTCCCGCATCAGTAGCTATTTCGATACAGAGAGACGAACCTTCTTTTACCGGCATGATAGGTATATACATACTATATGGACTCTCTCGTAAATCATGATTATCAATTCCGGTAGACATACTTCTCGGGAATCCATCTTTGCCCGGCATGAATTGTCCTGTCTTTATATCGAATTTAGTATCAATATCAAAGAAATCCATATTTTCAGAGAACAAACGAATTTCCGTCAGAACAGAGCTGTTGGCGAATGTTTTAAGAGCATCAAGTGTAAATGTCAATTTCAAGTAAGCAAAAGCGTGCTTGAATTGCAGATGCACTTCGTTGTTTTGCACTTCACCTTGGGCATAAAGAAATGGTCTCAATCCGTCTTTCCCCCATCTTATTATTGGGTCTGTGAGAGGCAGACAATAATCGTAGTCAATAAAATCATAATGGTAGTACGCATACACTGTCTGACCTTCAGAATCTTCATTCAGCGGTTCGCCGTTGGCACGAAACTCTGTGACTCCATCCAATGAGGTAGAATAAACGTATTCTAAATTGCGTTGATCTTCCGAGTAGATTCCAATACGGTCATCCTCATCCCACGAAGCATAAGTGGTATTTCCATCTTGGGTAAAAGTGACTCGTGTAGCCGGCTCAAAATTCTCCGCATATACCCGAATGCTTTTATCGCTTTGCGCTATCTTGTAATCATTGTCTTGACATCCTGCCGTCACTCCCAAAAGCAAGAGTCCGGCTATGAATAATTTCGTTTTCATGGTTTTCTGTTTTATTTTATAATTACCATTCTTCAGTCGGCATATCATCAATGCCAGGCACTATAGGCATATCATCATTCCTGCCTTCCTGTTCTAAATATACATACTGTCCGGGATTTATAGTATGGTTAACTACGGCAACCGTAATGTATCCGCTGCGTACATCCGAAGTTTCATTTTGTTCAGCTTTGAATCTGTAAGTATAGATATAAGTGCCTCGACCTGTTTCTTCCATTGCTGAGTTTATCAACTGAATCCAATCCATGTCCATAGTCACTTCTAAATAATCCATATCACTCTCCGCAGTAATGACAAACTCTTGTTCTTGTCTACCTATTTTATCAGGAGCAGACAAGATAGCCAGATAGGGCTCTTTGGCATGCTGCAGAATCTGAATATCTTGCGATACACCATTAGGCCCCATAAGCCTGATGGAGGTTTCTCTATTGTCTGCCGTAGGATTACTTGCTATATTAAAACACAACGTTTTTTCTGTAAGTCCGCGTGTCTCTATATGCGTAATCCAATCCGCATCTGTCAAAAACATTACTTCATAATCAACGCTTGCCTGTACAGGTAAATTTAAGGTTCCCCCTTCCGGTCCAAATGTATAAAAATTTTGAGGAACAATGATAGTTTCCAGTTGCGTCTGCTTAACGGTCACTGTTTTTTCCACACCTTCCTCTTCATTCACAAAGCAGATTTCAGTTGTGCGTGCATCATAAGTTTCGTTAGGTGAAATATCAAAGAAATGCGTGTCTCCATCGCTCCTCGTCTTCGTAATCCAGTTCTCGGCAGGCATTATTACTTGATATTCAATATTAGCTTGTACATTAATTGAAAAAACACCTCCTGTGCTATTCGCTTGATATTCTTGTAAAGACAATTGCAAGAAAGGGTCTTCTTTGCCTCGTTGTATTACCTGAATCTCGTGCGTTACATTAGGGCTTGAGATTGTAATGACAGCAGTCCTCTCATTGCTTTGAAGATTTTCTTCTACATTGAAATGCAACACCTGTTCCGTCAAGCCTCGCGCATTTACTTGGGTAATCCACTTTTCCGAAGTTTTTACCTCAAAGTCCATATTAGCTTGCAAGGGCAAATCCAATACACCTCCTTCTGCCCCTATTTCATAAGAGCTCTGCTCTATAAGAATGTCATACAATGCTTCCTGTGTCACAGTAACTGTCTTTTCTATGCCTTTCTCTGTATTGACAAAACGTATTTCGGCAGTACGAGCATCGTAAGTGTCATTAAGCAAAACCTCGAAGAAATGCGTGCTTCCATCGTACATCGTTTCTATAATCCAACTTTCATCAGGCATCATCACTTGATATTCAATATTTGTCCGAACATCAATCTGGAAAGTGCCCCCTGCATTACCGGCTTTATACTCTTGTAAAGACAATTCGATGAAAGGTTCTTCTGTTTTTCCGAATTGCTGTACCTTGATGATTTGCGTTGCACTCCCGCTTTCCAAAGTTATCGCCGCTTCACGCATTTCTTCCCCTTCATTCGGTGCTACATCAAAACATAACATCCGTTCTGTCAATCCGCGCGTCTCGACTTGTGTAATCCAATCCGCATTTGTACTTACGGTAAAATCTACATTGGCTTGCACGGCGAAATTCAAAGCACCGCCTTCCACACCGATTGGGTAAACATTTTGCGCCACAACAATGGCATCCCGTTGCATCTGTGTGACGGTCACGGTTTGCTCTATCCCATTTTCCCTATCTATAAACCGAATCACCGCGCTACGCGCGTCGTATGTTTCATTCGGGTCTACTATAAAATAATGTGTATAGGTGGAAAGGCTTCGGGAGGAGTTTTTCCTTAACCAATCTACACCGGGCATTTCGATTTCGTATGCCGTATTGCTTCGTAATTCCACCTGAATGGTCTCTCCGGCACTGCTTACGATGTACTCTGACTGACTTAACACCAAGGCAGGACCGGTTCCTATCTGATAGACCGTAACTTCTTCGGTCAAGCCGTTTCCTCCAGCTAACTTGATGACAGCCTGACGGGCTTCCGCCTCCTCATTAGCTTCTGCATGGAAGGCCAAGAATGAGGAAGTTAGTCCACGAGAACGGGCAACGGGAGTCAACCACGTTTGTGCACCGGATTCAATCTCATAAGTCACTTCAACATTCGCCTGCAGCTCTATCGAGAAATCGCCTCCCTCCGCTTCCAGCTCCACTTTGTTGGAAGTCAGAATCAACGCATCCTTTTGCTTCTGTGTCACGGTAATGGTTTTCTTTACGCTTCCCGATGTGATTGTGACCGAAGCATTACGTTCATCATAGCTATCATTTGCCGTAGTGACAAGGCTCAACGTATGAGTGCCCGCTTCACCGCTTGCAGGCGAAACACTAAGCCAACCCGAGGCAGCACCGTCAACAGAAGCCGTCCAATCGGAAGTAGTTGTAAAAGTCAAGGCGAGCGTACCGCCAGCAGTATCAAACACAGGAATATCTTCTTCCGATTCAACCGTTATAGACGGAGACTCAGGAGCAGGAGGATTCTCTTCTTTATCCTCCGAACATCCCTGGCAAAGCATCAGCAGCAAGCCAAGGACAGGCAAAACAAACAAATTCTGTTTCATTTTCATACTATCTAAATTACAGTCAAAACTATTAAAGAGTTATCATTTATCTGTGGTATAATACGGTCAAGAATAAGCCGCACTATCATATCGTTCTCTTTTCGCCAACGAGCGGGCAATACTCCGAAATATGACCATAATGGCTGCAAAGCGTACAAGCCTTTTCCTTGGAAACTAACATCGCGTTCTTATTACCCTTTTGTGCGGCTTGATATACCTTATTTAAATCTCTTTCCCAAGGCGAACACGAAGACAGCCCCCAACACAAAAGCATTCCCAATAAGACCAATCCGGAATGCATAAAAGATTTCCATGCCAACATTGATTTTACAGCCATATCTATTATTATTGTTTTTTCATAGTATAAATTCCGCAATTTGCCAATCCGTCTGTATGAAAAACGCAGTAGTACTTACTTTGCCTCTGAAGTATATATCCGTAGGCGGATGAAGATATATTCAACCGCACATGCAGTATATATTCATCTGTCCATGCAGTATATATCCGTTTTCAAAGGGTATGTATTGGCTGGATACGGATATTCAATTTTCATAATATGCCACACAATTTACTAAGCATACACTTTTTGCAAATTACAGCATTTTTTCCCAATTAGCTTGTCACCTAAAACAGTGATATTTGAAGCATATTGAACTTTTATGACCGCCCAACCTCACATGTCCCGTAAGCCTTATCTTTGCTTTTGTATAGGAACATTCTATAAAAAGCGGTCGGAGTTCCTCCCGGAATTCCGACCGTAACAACTATTCAATAATATGCTGTTATTTTATCATATAACAGATAAAGCCGATTGAGACAAATGGAATAAGAAAATCACTTATCATCTTCTTTTTTAATTCCGTATTTGGCTTCTAACTCTTCATTCCATTTCTTAGCTTGTTCACGCAATGCATCCCGTTGCGAATAATAGGTATATTCTGTGACAAATTTTAACATGTTGCAGGATTTTGCATATTTTGCAGGGACATCCGGAGCGGTAATTTTATCCTTAACATGTATTGTATCGCCTACAGCATGTTTCCCTAATCCTGAGCAAGATCCATAACCGATAGGTGTATCATCATCCATAATCAAATAATACAACCTGATATATTCTTCTGAATTTTGAGTCATTACGATGTCAAAGTTCACATGAAGCCGTGTAGTCTGCTCACCACCCCCGAATAATGCATATTCAGGAAGAGAAACTTTTTTCACCTCAATGTCCGACACAAACTGATAAGACAGGCTATCCGACAATTCATATGCTACTTTTTCCCCTACCAGTTTGTCTGCCAACGGTTGGGCTTCTTTTCCTGCTTCTTCATACATCACCTGCATCTTGGCAACCAGCCCAAGAGCTTCACCCATACTCGCCTCCTTGCCTTGCATGGATGCGGCTTCTTTCAACAAGTCTACCGCCTTTTCTTCATACAATTCCGGTATATCGCCGAATAAACTTTTCTTGGCTACACCCGATGAGGATGTTCCATTACCTCCACAAGAGGCGAATGCCAATGCTGCTATCGCAACAAGGGCAAAAACTGATTGTTTTGTTTTCATAGATTCTGTTATATTAATTATATTGTTCCAATCCTACAAGCACCATGGTCCAGCCTTTGAACACCAGCCACAAAGCAGCCAGCGAAATAAGCCCTACGACCATCCCTGTCAACGGGAATAAGTCGATAATAGCTGCTATCAGCAAAATAATCATGCTGATGCGTAACTTGCCTGCACCTGCTTGCCCTTCGGTGCCTAAAGATGCCGACTGCATCATCGAGCCATACCCTAAGAACTCAATGATAAATCCAATAATCAGCAAGATGCCTGCCACGATGCCACCCAACAAGGGAATCCAACCGAACACAACTGCCACGATACCCAAAATAACGGCTATCTTCAGACGCGACACGCCCTGTGCACCTTTCTGGTCAACACTTTGCTTGAGTTTGCCTAATCCCACAAAGAAAAGTACCAGGCCTATCAGTGCTGCAATGCCTGTCATTGTAGAATCGCCGATGCTATCGTATACATGTAGCAACAGAGCCATCAATACCAGGTAAGCTCCCTGGCTTCCACTATTTTTCCAGCGGATGCCCAAAGCCCCTGCACTCATAAACAAAGCGACAAGCAAGGCTATCAGACCCACATAGTCCAACCAAGCCGGCATATCGGGGATAAGCGAAAGCAACCCTATCACGATTCCGCCACCTGCCAGGCACAAGAAAGGTACGGGCATAGGCCCGATTTTGTAGAAAGCGTATAAGGCCCATCCGGCTCCGATCACACCTACCAACTGGCTGCAAAACACCGAAACGCTGAAATCGGGTAACCCCAACAAAGAACCCAAATCGGGTAACAAGGTACACACCAGCAACAGCATACAGAACTGAAGCTGCAAAAACTTCTGTTTTCTTACTTTTTCGTCCATAAACGTATCATTTTAAATGAAAATATATACCTAACTTCAACTATAAAAAGGACAAGAATATGCCTTCCCGTCATATTTATCCTCTGGCAGATATTTCTCACAAGAACCATGTTTATAAAATTGACAGAATTGGCAAGTCTTTTCTCCGAATACAGGCTTGCCTACAACTATCTTCTCTTTACCATCATCAATTTTAAAGGCTTCAGCAAACATACTTGGGACAGACCTCACAATTGCAAAAGCAAACAACAAGAGAGGTATCAACACTATTGTTGTCAAAGTAGACAAAACGACTGGAAGCAAACATATCCAAAAATAAAAGAAGATGTAAAACATTTCAAACACATTTGCTTTAACTTTCATATTCACAATGAACAAAGCAATCAAATGCAACGCCACAATGCCATACAGTGCCCAAAGAAAATAGTCGTTAAGGGTATTGGAACTAAACAGATAAACCACTGCCCATACCATCACTGCAAGAAAAGCATATCCCGTACAGGAATTACGCCCTGACCATACTTCCGAAAGCATAATGACAGCTTTATAAGCAAACAAATTCACTCCAATCAGCACAAAGCAAGCAATCCAATAAAGAATAGTATGTCCCCAACCGTATATGCTCGGTGAAAACAGATATTCATAATACCCCCATGTATCACAGGAGGAATAAATAAAAAAGAGGACATTGGTAAACAAAGAGACCAATGACAACAAGGAATAATAAACGCCGATCATTGTCCGGTTTATATTCTCCCTTAAAAGAAGGAAGAATCCAACAACACACAAAACCAACAAGACTATAGCACCTATAATCATGTAGCGTTCATACGTCTTTAATGTCTCTTCAGGAATCTTAAGCGTAGGTATTCTCTCTTCCCACAGATTACCACGGTCCTTTGTCTGCAAATCTTCATACATCGACTTGCCGGTATCCAAATTGAACAACAGCTTCGAATCTACAATATGCCAAGCACCAGTCCGAGCATTCTTGACACAATTATCTGAACCTATCTCAAAAACTTTCTTTATGGTCAATTTATCCCCGACTTTTATTGTGTCTCGACCCGGTCCTAACAATCGCTTTGTTTTAGTCACAATTTCGTCTTTAACTCCATATTCCTGAGTCGGATAACATGAAGTTAAACCCAAAAGACTTAACACCAATATAATAAATGATAATATTCTCATTTTGCCTCTAAAATATATATCCACAGGCGGATGAAGTATATATCTGTTTTCAAAAGGTATATATTGGCAGGATGCGGACATTCAATTTTCATCATATGCCACACAATCTACTGAGCATACACTTTTTGCAAATTACAGCATTTTTCTCCAATTAGCTTGTCACCTAAAACAGTGATTTTTCAAAGGAGAATAAACTTTATTGAATGTTCGCATGAAGAGCCTTTGCAAACATAAGTGATGTGGCTGGCTCACTTATGTGAAACGTCCGACTCACTTATGTTAAACAGGCAACTTACTTATGTTTATCAAAATGCCTGTTTATCAAAATGCATCCTTGAATGAAAAAAATCCAACCACCCGGCATGTGGTTTCAAATAAATTGCTATTTTTGCATCGGTTAACTATTATAAACAATTATGCGCACGTATTGCCTGCATCTTATCCTGCTGATTTCCGCTTTCGTGATACCTTTATCCGAAAGCAAAGGAAAAGAATTGCCTACCGATACCCTTCTGGCGCATCTCTATGATCAGGCAGTCTCGCTTATGGGAGAAGGCGAATACGACTCGGCTCAGGCTTGTTTCGACAAGGCTTTTGCTATGGAAGGCGTAACCGGCTCACCCCTTTATCCGATTCTGCTCAACGAGCAAGCCACCTTGCTCTTCTACGAAGGCGAACTCGCCCGCTCGCTGGAGATGAAGAAAAGCGTATTGCCCTACTTGCCCGAAGTGGAGGACTTGGAAAAGCACGTCAGCGTGTACAACGACCTGGGTGTGCTTTATCACCGGTTCAACCGGCAAGATTCTTCCCTTTATTTCTATAACAAGGCACTGGATGCCGCCCGGCAATACGGAGACAAGAGCTGGATAGGAAACCTCAACCTGAACCTGGCGGTATTCTACTTTAACCTGCGGAACTATGAAGACGCGGAAAGGCACATCGACGATGCGTTGAGGTATGTGCTCCAAACCGACGACCTTCCCACCACATTCGCTGCCTGGCAAGTGCGGTCCGCCATCAAAGCGCAAATCGGAAAGACTGAAGAAGCGGGGGCTTCCATCCAACAAGCGTGGCAAATCGCATGCGGTCCCGAAGGCAATGCGGAATGGAAGGTGCGCTGCATCCCCGGCATGTACCGGTACTTCCAGCGCAAAGGGATGACCGACTCTATCCGTTATTACATCGGCATAGGGAACAAACTTTTGGGAAAGCTCCCACCTCATAACATCTCCGCCGTAGGATTCATCCAGACACGAGGCTTGGCGAACTACGAACAAAAGCGGTATGCCGAAGCCCTGAAAGACTTTATCTACCTGAATACCCATCCGACGGGAAGCGAAAAGAAATCGCTTTTCGAAAAAATGGCAGTCTGCTATCATCATTTGGGAAATCCGCAAAAAGCCTTCGCCTATATGGACAGCGCACGGATGTGGGCGGACTCGCTCGCCAAGCAAGAAGTCACCTCGCAAATGGCGGAAGTGAAGGTGAAATACGAGACACAAGAGAAAGAACTGGAAATCACCCGGCTCCGCGAGAAAGTCTTGAAGCAAGAAGCCGACTCGCTGAAGATAGCCCTCGCCCTGATAGCCGGACTGGCATGTCTGGTTATCATCCTGCTCCAGCAACGCCACAAGCGGAGGAACGCCGAACGGGAACTGCTCCGGATGAGGCAAGAAAAAGAACTGGAATCGGCACGAAGCTACATCGAAGGACTGGAAGAAGAATGCAGGCATTTCGCCAAAGAGCTTCACGACGGTACCGCCAACGACCTGCTTGCCCTCGAAATGAAAGCCCGCACGGAAAAACAGGCGTCAATGGCTGAGGCTATCAAACAGGTAAGGGAAAACGTAAGAACCATCTCGCACGAACTGATGCCGCCCGAATTCGAAAGCCTCAGCCTGAATGAGATACTGAGCCAATATGCCCGAAGCCTCACGGGAAACACGGGCGTCCGCGTCAGCTATAACGAAGGCTCATCTTCGCCAACGCCACCCGACGCGTTGCCCCAAAGGACCGCCCGCGAAGTGTACCGCATCGTGCAGGAAATCACCATGAACGTCATCAAGCATACCGACGCTTCAAGCATCGGCATCTACCTCAGCCGCCATACAGACGGAAATATCCTCTTACAGATTACAGATAACGGACATCCCATATACCCGAACCGTCCCCAAACGGAAGAAAAAGGCATCGGGCTACGTACCATAAGCGACCGTGCCAAAGCCATCCGGGCTACAATCGAAAACCAGACCGGCGAAAAAGAGAACCGCTTTATAATGACTTTCAAAATCGAATCCAATGAACGAGAATTTGTATAACATCCTTATGATAGATGATCATCCCATCGTGACCGACGGCTTGGAAAAGTTACTTAGTACGCATATCCAAGCACATTGCATGAAAGCCAACGACTTGAACACGTTAAAGCAAGTCCTTACGGGAAGGGATTTCAACCTGTGCATCACCGATTTGGAATTTCCGGGAACAGACGGTTTCAACCTCATCCGAATGATACACGAACATCTGCCGCAATGCCCCATTCTGGTATATACCATGCATGAGGAGCCTTGGATAGCTACCAAGCTATACGAATCGGACATCCGCAATTTCATTAGCGGAGCTGTATCCAAACACGCTGACCTTAATGAAATTCCCATGGCAGTAAATACCATACGGAACGGTCAGGAATACTTCAGCCAGTCATTCAGTCTATTGTACGGTAAACGGAGCAGAACCGAGAACAGGTCACCTTACCGTACCTTGTCCGAGCGGGAAAAAGAAGTGTTGACATACCTCATGCAAGGGCTGAGTACGCGAGAGATAGCCCGGCGCATGTATCTCAGCATAAACACGATACAAACCTACCGCAAACGCCTGCTTGAGAAAATGAATGCGAAAAATGTAGCCGAACTGGTCAGCAAATGCAAAGGATTATTTTGATGGAAACCAAAACTTTTATTGGCATCAAGCTTATGCAGGTTGTGCATACTGGAGGAAAACTCACCGTAGTTTACACCTCGGCTTACACATAATTATTAACAATTGTATTACTTATCTCATATAAATATAGTGGTCCTATATTGGATAGGTCTCTATATTTCTGTTTATATCAGTATTCCCGTTTTGAGAATATCTGCATAGAGAGGATTGTTTGTATCTTCTGTAAGTAGAACTGGCTCTATAAGATTGCTTATCTTACGTTTCAGTTTCCACAATAAAGGAGTATCTTCAAAATAATCATCACTCATTCGTTCTACCACAACGGCAATGTCAATGTCGCTGTCCTCTGTGTGGTTGCCTTTGCTGTATGAGCCATAAAGGTAAAGATCCTTTAAGGGCAAATATAGCTAATTCTTTTTAGAAACAATCATTTGATGTTGAAAAACCTTTTTATTTCGGACTCCCAATAAAGCAATAAAAAAGAGAGCTACATCGCTGTAACTCTCTGACTCTTTGTGGTGCCAACGGGAATCGAACCAGTGACACAAGGATTTTCAGTCCTTTGCTCTACCAACTGAGCTATGGCACCAACTTTACAATCATTGTTTCTTGATTGCGAGTGCAAAGGTAGGCAAATTTTTTGAATCTGCAAACTATTTTGAAACTTTTTTATCAAAAGTGCAGAAATAATCGGAAAAGCAAAAGGATAAACGATTTTTTTGTACTTTCGGTCAAAATTGACAAGAAAGAACAACGATGTGTGCTACTAAAATCAATAAACAATGAAGAAAATATATCCGAAAGAATGGTTGGAATTGCATCCTTATCAAATTGTGGACGAAGTAGACCGCTATTACACCGATGTAGCCAATCAGATTTACCAAGTACTGAACACGCCTTTAGCAGACGGAATGATTGAGGAGAAGGATGCCCGCTATTTTAGCCTTTGCCTGACAGCTTGGTTTGAGGATGTCATCAGCCAAGTAGGAATTTGGACTACTTTTACAGCAGCGTGTAAGAAACGTTACGGGAACTGGCTTCCCTTTTATCCGCTGGATGAAAATTATTACCCCGATGAAATTAATGTCGAAGACATACGCTTTCTGTTATGGCATCATATACAGTTCTCTTCCCGAGATGAAGGACGTATTATTAATCCCGAAAATCCAGTGATAGAACTTTTCGCGAATGAACTTTACTGCATATTGGATGAGATTTATGAAACGGCACCCGAAAATGAACGGCTTTGGCAATTTATGCATCCCAAGGGAAAAGGAGGATTGAACAGTTTCGAGAAGTATCGTTTAGTATTGCAATGGTTTCATTATGACTCTTATTTCAATATCGAAAACCAAGAGCAATATGAGGATGAATTAGAAGAAACAACAAGCGATTTAAGCGAGGATTGGCAAGGGAAGAAGAACTTGCTCGTATATAACACCTATACAGCCTTGATGTTGCAAGGGCGCAGAGACCTTTTATCCTTGACATCTTGCGAATGGCTGGCATTGTGGGCTGAACAGAACAACGGTCCGCAAGAATGGCGTTCGACAAAGGAGTATATAGAAAGTTTCTTCTTGCTTACAGGGGAAGATGACGGTTTCTTGTATTTACAGGACCTATGCGGTAAGGATGAAGTGTATCAAGTTGCTAAGGAATCTTTCGACTTGAGTTCTATCAAAGACAGGCAAGTGGGTGAATCAGTTGCTCTCTGCACCTTGCTGCATTATGGAAAAGTGTGGAATCAAATAGGTATAATGAGTCTGTTGCCGTCATTGAATAATGACATAAAGCAAGCTGTAGAAAGCCTGCGTGACAAAAAAGAACATCGGAACGAAAAGGCTGTGTATGAAGACTTCATACGGGCAACCGGCGGAAAGCCTTTTTATTTCTGCAAATCCCGAAAAGAAATGATTGGTTTCCTGACTCATGAGATGAAATACCGTACGGCTGAAGGATTGAAGTTGCCTTCAATAAGAGCAAAGCATGGATTGATCTTGATGGCAAGTCCTCGTACGGGGCTGTACATACAAACCCAGTTATGCGAATGTGTCAAGTCGCCCGACAATCCGTTTTACGATGCAAAAGCCGCTGCTCAAAAAGCGCTTTCTTTCTTACTTAGCCCGGACGTGATTCCATACGACTTGAGTTGCATGTTGCAAGACAGGGGCATGCTACCGGATGCGATGCTGAACAGTTTAAAAGGGGAAGAGTACGGACGGAAATTCTTACAACAAAACGCGCACTTTCTGACAGATTATTTCTTCCACCGCTGCCGGGAGAAAGATTATGATGCATAATTTAAGCATTCTATTCACCACAGAGGACGCAGAGGCACACAGAGTATTTAAATTTTCCTCTGTGGTACTCCGTGTCCTCTGTGGTGAATAATGCTATTTCTATATCTTACTTCAGCGGATTCCAGCCTTGGGCTTTCAGTTCCAGTTCGGTGCCATCGCGCGTAAGCAAGGCACAACCTAACTCAGGCTTGGTGATGTAGCCAATGACTTTCACATCCTTTATCTGTTCCACTTGCTCGTGCGCCGTGAGGGGGACGGTGAAGAGCAGTTCGTAGTCTTCGCCTCCGTTGAGGGCACAGGTGGAAAGGTTCATGTTGAACTCCTCTGCCATGACGGCGGTCTGGTAATCTATCGGGATGCGCTCCTCGTAAACTCGGCATCCTACCTTGCTTTGCGTGCAGATGTGCAACAATTCAGAAGAAAGTCCGTCGGAAATGTCCATCATTGCCGTGGGCTTGATTCCGGCTTTCGCCAGGCTTTCGATGATGTCGCGCCGTGCTTCCGGTTTCAGGAAACGTTCCAACAGGTATTCTTTTCCGGCAAAGTCAGGCTGCACATCCTTTTCTCCTTGGAACACGGCTTTCTCACGTTCCATCAGCTGGAGGCCCATGTAGGCAGCTCCCAAGTCGCCTGTCACGCAAATCAAGTCGGTTTCTTTCGCACCGTTGCGGTACACAACCTGGTCTTTTGCCGCCTCGCCGATGCAGGTGATAGAAATGGCAAGGCCTGTGACCGAAGAAGTGGTATCACCTCCTACGATGTCCACATGGTGTTGGCGGCACGCCAGCTTTACCCCGTCGTAGAAGTCTTCGAGGTCCTCTATGCAGAAGCGTTTCGATACGGCAAGCGATACGGTAATCTGCTTCGGCATGCCGTTCATGGCATAGATATCCGAGAAGTTCACCATGGCCGACTTGTATCCCAAGTGCTTTAGCGGAGTATATACCAGGTCGAAATGTACGCCTTCCATCAGCAGGTCGGTAGTAACCAATACCTGTTTATCCGGATAGGAGAGTACGGCGGCGTCATCGCCTACGCCGTACACCGACTCCTTGTTCTCCAATTTAATATCTTCCGTCAGACGCTTGATTAAGCCAAATTCGCCTAGCGTCGCTATTTCGGTTCTGTTTCCTTCGTGCATGGCTTACGCTCTGTTTATCAGTTCTCTCATAATAGTGGTCATGCGCGGCTGGGCGGCATCGGCTGCCTTTTGCACTTCTTCGTGCGATACTTCCACGATTTTACCTTCTACGCCTAAGTCGGTGATGACCGATACGCCGAATACCTTGATGCCGCAATGGTTTGCCACGATGACTTCGGGCACGGTCGACATACCTACCGCATCACCGCCTAAGATATGGAACATCTTGTATTCCGCCGGCGTTTCGAATGTCGGGCCTTGTGTGCCTACGTATACGCCTTGCTGTACCTTGATGCCTTTTTCCTTGGCGATTTCCAATGCCTTGGCGATTAATTCCTTCGAATATGCCTCGCTCATGTCCGGGAAGCGGGGACCGTAATCGATGTTCTTTCCACGCAACGGATGTTCGGGGAAGAGGTTGATGTGGTCGGTGATAATCATCAGGTCGCCTATCTCAAAATCCGGATTCATGCCTCCGGCTGCGTTTGATACAAAGAGGGTTTTGATACCCAATTCACGCATCACCCGCACAGGGAAGGTCACTTGTTGCATCGAATAGCCTTCGTAGAAGTGGAAACGCCCTTGCATCGCCAGGATGTCTTTCCCGCCCAACTTGCCGAATATCAGCTTACCGCTATGTCCTTCTACGGTTGAAAGGGGAAAGTTGGGGATATCTTTGTAATTTATTTCATATTTATCGGTTATCTCATGTACTAAACTTCCCAAACCGGTTCCCAAGATGATGGCGGTTTCGGGATGAGTCTGCATTTTAGCCTTCAGAAAGGCGGCTGTTTCTTGTATTTTCTCTAACATATTCTATGATGTTTTGGTTGAACATTTCTTTTTCTTCTTCATCGAGGAACTCTACCGTAATAGGCAGCACATATATATAAGGTATCAGGTCCTTGTCCATATCAGGGTGTCCGATGAGCCTGGCTGCATCTTTTTCGGTCGTGACGATGAACCGCTTTTTTCCCGGCAATTTCCCGAATCTGTCTTTGATGCATTGTATATCGGAAGCATCGAAGGCGTGATGGTCTGGAAAAGTAAGCGGAACGATATGCGGACTGTATTCCGACAGTTTTTTTATGAGAGGGGCAGGCGAAGCGATACCCGTAAGGAGCAAGATGTACTCCTCCGTCCGGACGCTTTCAAGGCTACGTTCGGGTGCCTCTACAAACAATGGCTGGAGTTTCCCGTATGCCAAGGTCGTGAAAAACAACTCTTGTCGGGGGAGTGGCGCCAGTTCTTTCCGTATGGCATTCTGGATATCTGTATCCAGACCGGGCGGACACTTGGTGACTATCAGAATGTCTGCCCGTACTTTCCCGCTTACCGGTTCGCGCAAACGCCCGGCAGGGAGTAAAGCATCGCGCGTAATCAGGCGATGATAATCGATAAGCAGAATGGTGACGCCTGCATTCACATACCGATGCTGGAAAGCATCATCCAAGAGGATAACCCGTGTACCGGGTGCTGTATGTCCATCAGTCAGCAGGCGGATACCATGACACCGGTCGCGGTCTACCGCTACGTAGATGTCCGGAAATTTGTGCAACATCTGGTAAGGTTCATCACCTATCTCCTCAATGGGCGTTTCCGGATTCCCTAACACAAATCCTTTCGATTTCCGTTTGTATCCCCGGCTCAATACAGCTACTTGCCATTCCCTGTGCAACAAGCGTATCAGGTATTCAGTGTGTGGGGTTTTGCCTGTGCCTCCCACCGTGAGGTTCCCGATGCAGATAACCGGTACGGAAAACGTGTGCGAATGCAGCACGCCTCTATTGAATAAGGAGTTGCGCAAACGCACTCCTACTCCGTATAGCCAAGCTAGGGGCAGCAGGCTGCGGTATATCTGTATGTCGTTCGGCTTGTTATGCATATTTTTAGTTGACTAATGTGAATCAGGAGTTAGAAGCTGTTTTGAATTTCTCCAAAAAGTTTTTCTTGGCTTGATGTATCCGTTTTCGTGTGTGCTTTGGGCGATTTTTTGGTCCTTTTCGCTCCTGTTCTTCGTCAGATAGCCCGCTATCTTCCTCATCACAGAAGCAAAAATGCCTCAAAAACTCATCCCAAATCATCGCACGATAAATTCAAAACAGCTTCTTAAACGTAGTTATGTTTCACAGGAGTTATCACTTCGTTCAGGAGTTAAAAGCAATAGCCTTGCTTCTGAAAGTGGTGCAAAAGGTATGGGTTTCTAACTCCCAGCCTGCCAAGCGGGCGATAACTACCTATAACTCCCTTTTAACTCCTGATTGGCATGACTAATTAATTGTCAATATAAAAGGCATGCGTGCCTGGATGTGGTCTGCATTCTTGAGGTTCTTCACGATGCGGAACGGTTCGTACCATTCGCCCAATTGCTCTTTCAGCCCGGCGGACAGATAGTGGTCTGTTGTCGAATTGAGCAGGCTAAGGAAGAATTCCTCTTGTTTGGGATAGTCCATTACGGTGTATTCCGTTATCTCTGCACGCTCGGCGGCAATGGCTATGGCACGGTCAATGCCGCCCAGTTCGTCTACCAGCTTCAGGTCTTTTGCCATTTCGCCTGTCCATACACGGCCTTCGGCTATTTTCTTGATGTCTTCTACCGGCATCTTGCGTCCGTCGGCACAGCGTTGGGTAAAGACTTCGTAACCCTTGTCCACCATGCCTTGTACCAATGCCTTTTCATCTTCGGTAAACGGCCGACTGATATCACCCAAGTCGGAGAGGCGGTTGGTCTTCACCACATCGAAGCGGATGCCCAACTTGTCGTTCAGCAACTTCTGCGCATTCGGTATCATACCGAAGATACCGATAGAGCCGGTCAGTGTAGTAGGTTGGGCTACAATCCAGTCGGCTGCACACGAGATGTAATAACCGCCCGAAGCCGCATAGTCGCCCATTGACACAATGACCGGTTTCTTTTCTTTCAGCAAGGTCACCTCACGCCATATCTGTTCCGAACCGTATGCGCTTCCGCCCGGTGAATTGACACGCAATACTACGGCTTTCACGTTTTCGTCTTCGCGCAGTCGGCGCAGATCGTTTATCATCTGTTCCGAGTTGATACCTTCGTCCGAAGCCAGTGCGCCGTCACCTATCTCGCCGGCAGCATAATATACCGCCAGAATGTTTCCACTCTTGTCTTTCGGTATGTTGCGCTGTACATTCACCATATCTTCTACGTAAAGGGTGTTCAGGTTGTCGTCCTCATCAGTCCCGGTCAGTTGTTTCAGATAGGCAAGCATTCCGTCCTTGTACAGCAGTGTGTCTGCCAGTCCTGTCTGGATGTACGCTTCGGCAGGCTGGAAATCCATGTTTCGGTCGGCAAGTGCATTGAGTGTATCGGCAGGGATGCCGCGCGATTCGGATACATTTTTCACCATCTGTCCCCAGATAGAGTTGACGAATGCCTGTGTCTGCTCGCGGTTTGCCGGACTCATTTCGGTGGATGTGTAAGGTTCTACCGCCGATTTGTAAGTTCCTACACGAAAGATTTGCATCTCTACGCCCACTTTGTCAAGCAAGTCTTTCAGGAACATTGATTGTGCAGCCAGTCCGTGCCAGGCAAGGCTGCCTTGCGGATTTACAGCCACTTTGTCTGCTACGCTTGCCAGGTAATATGTGCTTTGGCTGTAGTTGCCTCCGTATGCCACGACAAATTTTCCGCTTTCCTTAAAGTCGAGCAGGGCATTACGTATTTCCTGAAGCGAGGCACTTGGGCAGACAAAGGCTTCGGCATTGAGGCAGATACCTTTTATCTTTTCGTGTTCTTTTGCTTTGTGGATGGAATTGAGAATGTCGTTCAGTCCATAGGTCGTAAACTTGTCACCTAAGAGCTGGCTCATAGGATTCGATTGGCTGCGTTCGGCCACATTTCCACTGAGGTTGATTACGAATACCGAATTGTCTTTCACCGTGGTTTCTGTTCCCGATGATGCCACCATGCCGGCAATGCTTGCAATGCCGATAATGGTAAAGATGGCTCCCACGATACACAGACCGATAACGGTAGCCAGCAAGTACTTTAAGAAATCTTTCATTGTCGTAATGTATTTGGTTTTGTTTCTTTTGCACAAAGATAATGATTTCTGGATATTTTGCAAACCGATTTTGTCCTGTATATACTTTGCACGGAATAAAATTGTGCATTTAGTGTAACGTAACTATTTTACCACAGCGGACACAGGGTATCACAGGGAAAAATTTAAAAGCCTCTGTGTCTGCTGTGGTGAAAAAATGCACAAACTTGTACCGCGCATGACATACATTACAGGCAAGAATACGACAGAAGAAAACATCGGCACCGCATGGCGTTTGCAGCAAACGACAAGTCTCGTGTGCGTGAAACAATTCCCTGCATAATTTTCCCTAAAACTCTTGACAACCGCCTTCCCAGATAGTATCTTTGTAAGACGCAGCCGCTTGCGGAAGTCCGCGGATATAGGTGCGCCGGCAAACGCATATAGGTGCATCCGCTGCAAGATTATTAATCTTCAGGCTGCAAGATTATTAATCTTACAAGCGGAAGATTAATAATCTTACACCGGGCGAAGCCATCTGCGTTGGGAGAAGAAGATAATAACAACAACCTTTTAAATAATCTGAATATGATAAAGTACAGCTTAGTAATGCGCGGCGAACCCCGTCACCCGGAACGTCCGAAGCGGGCTTTCGCCTCGGCACAGTGTATCAAAACCCTCTCGCTGGAAGAAGTGGCACGGCACATCAGAGCCCACGGGTGCGCTTACAGCACGGGAGACTTCATCGCCATTACGAAGATGCTGGCGGAAGCTACCGCAAAGTTGCTGAAGGAAGGCTATCAGGTGGAACTGGATGACCTGGGCAAGTTTTACATTACCTTGGGATGTGAAGGAGCCGAAAGCATGGAAGCGTTCCAGCCCGACCGGCACATCAAAGAGGTGCGGGTAAACTGGGCGCCGGGCGAAGCCTTCGGTAACATGCGCGAAGGAGTAAACTTCGAAGAAAGCCTGAAACGGCACACGGAACGGAAGCTGCTGCGTGCCGAGCGGAACGGCGACAGCATACTGGAACTGTAATAGAAACTGTTTATACCCATCAGGAGTAAAAAGCCAACAACCAGGTAGCATGGACATGGGCAATCTATATTATGCATCATATAAGTAAAACATGTGCTACAATTCGGCATACATTCTTATCTAAATTTGCCACATAATCATCCAAATAAGACAATGATAGATATAATTGGAGTGATAACACCTGCGCAAAAGCAAAAAATAATGCAGAAATATTAGCTACTTAGCATTATTTTCGTACTTTTGCGATTGAGCAGGAGAAATCCCGCTCAAGGACATACGGATAAAAAAGAAGCGTTATGCACATCTTGTAAATCGAAAACCTAGGAAATTTTCAGATGAACACAAGAAGAAGGCATAGTGATTCTCACGCTATAGCGTGGGCTGCTATCACTCCACTCTTGTGTTAAGGTTTTCCTAGGACCTTCGATTTACAGTGGACATTGCAGTTCCACGCTTGAACCAAATGTTGCAATTTAATCACCTGAGTATCAAATATTAGTATAGGGAATTATATAGTTATGATACCATATAGTTCCCTATAATTGTAAGTATTAACCTATTTTTTCTGTGCGACTTCAATTGCATCGTGTTTTAATTCGTTTTCATCCTCTACCGCATCTAATACTTTGTCTGCTAATGTATTTGTGCAACAAATCCGCAGTGGTTGTGCAACGCCGCAGTAGAAAAGTACCGTCCCGGATTGTTTTTTTGCGCCTTTTATCGGAATTCACGGCATTGTAACCGGAATGAAATGACCGGACGCTATTTTTGTTATCAAATTCATAAATTGTCCGTGTTATGAAAGAAGAAGACTTGCGCCAAGAAGCCTATAAAGAATGCAAGAAAAGCCAACGAAAGGAAACGATTATTGTCTTTGCGATAATAGCCGTGGCAGGTACTCTTTCCGGGTGCGCATTTATTCCGGTTTATTTTTGGTTGGGCTGTGGATTAGGTCTTTTCCTCATCGCGCTGGCTTGCTCCTTTGCCCATGCCACCTGGAAGAGGCATCAAACTGAGCTTCATGCGGTTGCACAAGGTGTCTTGGCGGAAGCTGAAGTGGTGGAACTGAAGGAAGAGAAGGATTCCGACGGCAAACAGACGACAATGGCCGTCTATGAATTTGCCTTGCCCGGAGGCTCGAAGCACCGCTTCAAGGAATCCGTTTCTTCCTCGATGGCAGGGATTTTGGGGCTGATACGGGTGGGCGTCAAGCTTCCCCTGTTTGTTGACCGGAATAATCCGGACATTTTCTATAAGATGAAACACCGCCTTACGGAACAATCCGTTCCGGATATGGACGATGCCGTCATCAGCCAATACCTCGGAAAGTATGGGAATAGTTTGGACGGGCTGAAGCCCGAACAGGTAGTCCGGGGTTATAAGCAATCCAAGTGGATATTGGGAGCATTCTTAGGACTCATCATCGCCGGTGCATTGGGAGTAATCGGTTTCGCGGTGTACACTAATTGGCAGAATATGCGCCATGACAAGATTGAGCTTCCTATCGGTGTGTTTATTTCCCTCTTAGGCCCGACGGAAGTCTACCAGTATTTTCCCGAAACCGATGAATGGAGCTACTATGCGGATGATTTTGGCGTAAGGCGGACAGCCCGTTGGCGTTATGACAGCAAATGCCGCAAGCCAATACGGATAGGCTACACTTCCATCTCTTTTACACCCCAAGAGGCGGGCGACTGGCCGGAACTGCTTATTCCCGAAAGTTACCGAAGCCGGTTGGACGAGTTTGCCGCTGACAAGACGGACAACAACTTGACTCCTCCATGATTTATCACTTATCCTATTCACTAAAAAAACATATTCAATGTATCCCGACAGAGAGAAGGCATTGGCCAAAGGCAGACGGAAAGACAAAACATTTATCCGCGTATTCTGCGGCATATTTATTCTTCTTGGCATTATCTTGTTCACTGCAGGTATTGCCGTTGGCGTCAGCAGTCATACATTCCGGCAAAAGGCGGAACCGGTGAATGCCGTCATCCTGGCCATGCGCGGAGCGACCAGCGAATCATTGGGCACTCCCGTCGTGGAATATGCCGTAGACGGAAAATCCTATACAGCCACACTCAACATGGCATCCTCGTCCATGCACCCGGGCAAGCGGATAACCGTATATTATCAGAAAAACAATCCCCGGGAAGTGTGCTATCTGGACGATAACGGCTGGCTGGTTGCCCTCTTCGTGTTCATGGGAACCGTGTTTGCCGGGATGGGTGCGGCATTCTGGCTGGTGAAGCGCAGCCATGAGCGGAAAGCCCGCCGGTTGCTGGCCACTGGAAAAGTGGTGGAAGCGGAAATCACAGGCATCCGCGAGGATACAAACAACTCGATGAACGGACGTCATCCCATCGTGGTCAGTTGCCGCTACACCGCACCGGATGGACGGGTGTACTTCTTCCGCAGCGGTTCCTTCTGGTACGAAAGCTACGAGATAGGCCCGAAGAAGAAGGTGCGCGTGTATGTGGACCGCAACAATCCGGCGGATTATTATGTAGATGTGGACAGTGCCATAGGGTAATTAAACGTGCCGGGTTTCCTGTTTGCAAACAGACCGGATGACCTTGCTGTTTGCCCTGTCCACCACGGAAGTGTCCAACAGGGCAAGGTAAATGCGTGTGGTGTTTTCCGAGTCGTGCCCCAATGCCTCGCTGATGACCGGCAAGGGGATGCGCTGGCTTTGGGCGATGCTGGCCCAACCGTGCCTGCTCACATAGAACGTGAGCTTGACGGGACATCCTGCCATCCTGCCGATTTCCTTCAGCTTGCGGTTCATTCGGTGCGAGGCGTTCAGGTATATTACTCGCTGCTGAACCGTGATTTTGAATGGGAACTGATGCCGCTCGGCATAGACCAGCAGGTAGGAAGCATCATCTGGAGTCCGTTAGCTGCCGGACGTTTGGGAGGGCGCTACCGCCGGAACAATCCCATGCCGCAAGACGGAAGAGTGGCACGCGGAGGCGCACCCGTAAGGGATAACGTAGTGGCTTACGACCGTCTGTATAATATATATAGATGTGTTGGATGAAGTGGCTGCGGAAACGGGAAAGGCTGTGGCACAAGTGGCATTGAACTGGTTGTTGCAACGTCCTACGGTGTGCAGCCTTGTCATCGGAGCCAGTTCAGAAGAACAACTCCGGCAGAACCTGGGGGCGGTAGACTGGAAGCTTACGGCAGAACAGATGCAACGCCTCGATGCCGCCCTGGTTGCGGTCGGCATCTGCCTGCAAGGTTGCACCACTTCGTATGCGAAAGACAGAGAAGATGCGAAAGAAACTCCCGCAGGAGAACGGTTGGAGATTTCTTTCCGCTTCCAGCGTGGCGGCATTGCTTCCAGCCAATATGCCATTTGGATAGAAGACGAAACGGGCAAGTTGGTACGTACCTTGTATGTTACGTCTTTTACAGCAAAAGGAGGATATGAATACCGGAAAGATGCCGTTCCCACATGGGTTGCCAAAGCTGATCCGAAAAATAGGATATCCGGCAATATTGATGCTTTCACTGGTGCCACTCCTCGGAACGGGACGTTACATTATGTGTGGGATGGTAAAAACAATGAAGGTATGCCTGTATCCAAAGGGACGTATATGGTTTTTATAGAAGGCACGCTGTATTGGGAGAGCAGGGTTGTTTTTCTCCGCTAAATTGCATTGGGGAAGTTGCGAAGAGGAATCAGTTCTTGTATCCTCCCGATATTATGGAGCTCCTTCAGTGAATAAAGACATGATAACAGATTTGAAAGTCTTTCATATGGCAAAGTGAATTTTGTGTCTGTTGTTCATGCAGTTGGAAAGACATCGGAAACAGGAGAAAAACAAATCCGCCGGCTTCCTTGCTCACGCAAGCTTGCCGGCGGCATTTGAAATCTAAGAGAGTTTATAGATCAATGCTGTATTTAGTTGACTAGGTAACTAGGTACTAGTTGACTAGGTCTGTAGATACTAAGGTGTTTAGAACCTAGTTCCTAGTACCTAGTCACCTAGTGCCTATGAATTTATTCTGTCTTCAGGTTTTCCACCGGATTCTCTCGTGTGGCTTTCAGGCTGATGAGGTATACCGAAACCAGCGAGATGAGGGCTACCGTGATGATGGAAGCTACCGGAACCCACCACGGGAAGGTGCTGTCGAAGGTCACAATCTTGTCTATCTGGTGTACGCCGAATATCATCAGCGGGACGGCTATTGCTAAGCTGATACCCAAGGAACCGAGCGAGAACTTCATCAGCCTCTCCTGCTCGCTTAGCGAACTGGAGCCGAATACCTTGCGTATCGCCATGTCGCGCTTGCGCTGGGCGATGAAGTAAAGGCTCATGGCGGTTAGTCCTAAGAGGGAGATAAGCAGGGCGGCACCGGTAAAGATAAGCATCAGGCGGTTCATGCGGCTGAAGTCGGCGTAGAGGTCACGAAGCTGGTCGCCGTACCATGCCGACTCGAAGGAGAAATCCTTGGCGGCTATCTTGAAAAGCTGGTCCAGCTGTTTCTTGTAAGCGTTCAGGTCGCCGTCCTGTACTTCCACCGAAATGTTCCATGGATAGATGCTGTCGGGATGCTCTATCTGTATCTGGAGCGGATGGATATCGTGGTCTATCAGGCTTCGGCTGATGACAAAATCCTTGAACACGCCGGCTATCTGGGTGCGTCCGTAATTGTTGCTCGTGAAATAATCTTTGGTCCCGACAGGTTCCAACATCTTCATCGCCCGTTCGCTTAGAAAGAAATTGTTGCCTCCTATCGGCGTATGACGGTCTTCGGTTATCTGTATGTGGTAGATGTCGAGGAACGCCGAATCAACGATAAAGGTCTGGAAACTCATCTCCAAGGTGCTGTCCGCCGAAGGAATATAGGTGGTATTGTTGTTCCCTCCGTCCAAGGGTACGCCGCATGAGAAAGAAACATGCTTCACGAAGGGCAGCTTCTTTGCTTCGGTGCGGAAGAGTTGCAGGTTCTTTTGAGAGCCGTAGGACGGATAAGTCAGCACGTTGCCGTATTCGTAACCCAACGGTGCGTGTACGATGCGGTATATCTGCACGGAGAGATAGGCGGAACAAGTGAGCAGGGCGATAGTCAGTCCACACTGCACGATGTTGAGCACTCGCAGGTAGACGGCTTTCGTCTTGCGTCGGAAAGTCCCTTTTACTACATCCATAGGGTTGTAGTTGGAAAGTATCGTAGCCGGGATAAAGCCCGAAAGCAAGGTCAGTGCTGCGATGAATACGATATAGATAAGGAGGGTCGCGGCATTGAGGTCGCCCGTGATGTCAAGCTTGGCGTGAAGCAAGTCGATAGCCACAGGTTCGGCGGCTTTGGCAAGGAGGAAGCCTATGATAAACGAAACCAATGTGAGCAGTGCTGATTCGGCTATCATGCGCCAGAAAATGTCGGGGCGTGACGAACCGAGCAGGCGGCGTGTAGCCATTTCCTTGGCACGGTAGCTGGTCTGCGCCACGCTCATGCTGATGTAGTTCAGCACCGCCATGAGCAGGATAAGCACGCCTACGGTAATGAAAATTACTACCAGCTTGAAGTCGTACTGGTTGAGGTAGACAGTGGCAGGAGTTTCGGAAAAGTAGAAATCATGCCATGGGATGAATTGGACTTTCTTGAAGCTGTCACTGTCTCTGAACAACCAGTAAAACTCTCTCAGGAATGCCACTACATCATCGGCTTTCCGGTTCAAGTCAGTTCCCGGAGCGGTGCGGAAGAAGAGGGTGCTCCCCGCTGCATCGTTCATTTCGGTGCATTCCATCGAACAACTCCATTGGATGTATTTCATGTTCTCGAACGGGATGAAGATGTCGATGTCCGAAGGGATAATAGAATTGTTGATGTCCTCAACGATACCCGTCACGGTAAATATCCCGTTATTACAAGGGATGATTTTTAGGGTCTTGCCTACGGCGTGCTCGGTGCCGAACAGACGAAGGGCGGCGGAGCGGGTAAGCACGACACTGTTGTCATCGGTAAGCAGTTGTTCGCGGTTCCCTTCCAGCAAAGGGAAGCGGAAGAACTCGAAGAAGTTCTTCTTCACGCTGGCACCTAATACCTGCACCGGCTTGTCGTCCGGTTGCACATATGGGTTTGATACTTTGATGGCGCACCAGTCTTCTATCTCCGGATAGCGGCTTTGCAGACGGTCGCCCAAGTTGTAATGTCCTCCTGCCCAGTGTTCGTTGGCAAACACATAGATGCGGTCGGCATCGGGCAGATCTTTATCCACGGTGAGCTGCCGTGTCACCATGTTGGCGATAAGGAGCACGAACATCAGCGAGATGCTCAGCCCCGCCACGTTGACGAATGTAAAGAGTTTGTTGCGCTCCAAGAAGGTGAAGTAGGTCTTCATGTGGTTATTTACTATTTTGCGATTTACTATTTACGATTTCTTTTTTCACCACAGATTACACAGATTTTTCAATTAATTTTCTGTGTGCCCTGTGGCTTTGTATTTTAATTTTTAAATATCCGCAAACATCCCCTGTAGGGGCGTATCGCATACGCCCCTACAGGGCAATTGGATGGAATGCGGATATTCATATTTTAATTTATTAATCTGTGTAATCTGTGGTGAACTTTATTTCATTCTGTCTTGATGCTGTTCGCCGGATTCTCGTTGGCGTTCTTCCAGCTTTGCACCGTGACCGTAATCATGGTGATGGCGGTGACGAGGAGGAAGGAGGTGAGGAATATCCAGGCACGGATAGGTGTGCGTTCGGCGAATCCTTCCAGCCAGTGCTGTCCTATCCACCAGCCGAAGGGGGCGGCAACGATGAAGCATCCTATCAGTATATATAGGTACCGCTTGTTGAACATGCGGAGGATTTCGCCCGTGGTGCTTCCGAATATCTTACGGATGCCTATCTCCTTGCGGCGGTACTCGCTCTCGAACATGGTCAAGCCGAATACGCCGATGATGCTGATGACAATGGCAAGCAGGGAAAAGAGCAGGATTTGCTTGGTGAATCGCAGCTCGTTGCGGTACGCATTGTCGAGCACCTGGTCCATGAAGCGGAAATGGAAGTCGTGTCCCGGTGTGAATTTTTCCATTGCCTTTTGCAGCGAACGGATGATTTCCACCTTGTCTGTTCCGGCGGAAATGCGGACGTTGACGAAGTTTTCCCAGCGTCCCCAGTCGGCATAAGCTTTACCGTAAATGAAGAAACCCATCGGTTGGGCATCGTTGTCATTGCGGAACGTACTGTATTTTATGTTCTCACAAAAACCTACTACAGGGAAGTCGCCGGGAGTAGCAAGTTGGTCAACTTTCATCCACGGATATTTCTGGCGGGCGGCTTCATTGAATATATACACATCGCCATCGCCAGGCTTGAAGTCGCGTCCTTCAGTGATCCGGATACCCATTACTTTTAGGTAGCGGTAATCTACTGGAAGCACATCGAACTGGATATGCTTGTCATCGCTTCCGCGTCCCCAGCCCATGTAAGAATCACTTGAGCTTAGGATAAACTGGGAGAACGCTACGCCTTCTACTCCCGAAATGCGGGACAGTTCGCCGACTACCGCTTCCCGCTGGAGAATTGCGTCCCATGACATATTGCCTACCACGATGGCATCTTTGGCATAACCGTAATCGGTGGTACGGATGTAGCGGCTTTGGGTGTACATAATTCCGATGGCGATGATGAGCATGAATGCCACGAAGAATTGGATGCATACCAAGACTGTGCGCAGCTTTCGTCCCTTAGGCGATAAGCCGAACGAGCCTTTCAGAGCCAATGCCGGCGGGAAAGACGTTACATAGTAAGCGGGATAAAGTCCTGCTAACGCACCCATCACGATGCTTATGCCGAAGGTGGATGCCAATAGAATCGGATGTTTCATCAGGTCCAAGTCGGCTGTAACCAAGTCTTGCATACCTGAGCCACGCAGCGTCAGCAGGATGAGGATAGACAGACCGAAAGCGATAATGCTAATCAAAACCGCTTCCGAAATCAGACTGATGCGGAGCGAACCTACAGTAGCTCCCAATACCTTTTGTGTATTGATGCTTTTCACCCGCATTGGGGTCTCGGCAAGGGTGAAGTTCATGAAGTTAATGGTGGCGATGATGACGATGAGGAACGAGACGCACAACAACAGGTAGACCGTGGTGCGGCTGCTGGCACTCTTGTTGTCTACTTTCGAGAAGTGTACGTCCGCTATTGGGGTAAAGTGCAGGAATTCGGAAGAATCTTCATCGTCCGTTGCGTTTACCCGTTCCGGAACCAGTTCCGCCATTCTTTTATAGACTAACTTGCTCAGTTCGTCCGGATTCAGTGTGCCGTCAGTCCGGAAATAACAGTTGTAGTTCCAGTTCCGCCAGTTGTCTTTGTTGTCGTTGGGCGAGAGAGGCAGGAAGATGTAGTTGCCTATCTGTGAATTTTCGGGAAAATCCTTGTACACTCCGCCTATGGTCAGCGGTCGGTTGTCCGCCTGTTTGCCTTCGAAAATGGTTTTTCCTACAGCGTCTGTACTTCCGAAGAACCGTATTGCCATTGATTGAGGAATCAGGATGTTTCTTTCTATATTGAGCGCATCGGCGGTGCCGGCAATCATTTCAGGCTGGAATGTCTCCATAAAGTTGCCGAATCCGGTAAGGGTCGTTTCCCTGAATGAGTGTCCGTTGATTTCGTATTCCACTTCTCCGGAGAAAGATGAAACAATGGTAAGTGCTTGGATGTGGGGCGAACTGCTGCTTATGAGTTCACATAGCGGGCGTGCCATCCACGTCTGCCAGCCATTGTCGTCATTGGGATAAACCTCTACCCGATAGATGTTCTGGTAGTCCTTATACCCTTTGTTGAAATTCAAATCATAGTCTACCTGCGTCATGATGACGAAGAAGGAGGCGAAGGCAATCGCCAGCCCGATGATGTTGAGGACGCTTGCCGTGAAGAAGCGCCGGAAGGTATGCGAGAAATTGCGTGCTAAGGTGTTCATGTGGTTATTTACGATTTTGCGATTTACTATTTACGATTTCTTTTCATCACAGATTACACAGATTTTTTAATTGATTTCTTCTGTGTATCCTGTGGCTCTACATTTTAAATTTATTAATCTGTGTAATCTGTGGTGAACTTATTCCTCGACTTTCAGACGGCGGTCATTGATTTTGCTTAAGAAGCCGTCTTTAATGTCTGCCGAACGCGCCTTGCCGCTCAGCTTGAGCGAACTGACTCCATCGGCACGAGCTTTCAGCTTATCGCAATACACGTTGACATTGCCTTTGCCCACACCGTCGATATCTATCTGTACTGTCTGACAATGCAGGTCGGCGATTTTTATAGTGCCGACGCCGTCTATTTCGAAACGGATGTCTTCGGCTTTTAGTGGTTCTTCGCATTCGAATGTGCCTACGCCATCTATTTCCACTTCATCGAGCGTGGGGGCGGAGAGATAGAGGGTTGTACCTTGAATGTTCTGCTCCCGTTTGCCCTCTTTCCGTTGGTCGATGATTAGTGTGCCGTTTTTTACTGTGGTGGTGAGTCGGTCCAATTCTTCGGCTTTGCCTTCTATACGGCACGACCAAGTGTCGCTTTGCGCGAAGCGGACGGTTGCCACGCCGTCGATACGGATGGAAGTGTAGCCGCTGATGTCGCGCGTTTCGCTGGTCTGGTTGTCTTTTGCCATGCAGGCGTTGAGGCTTGCGCCGAGAAGTACGATGAGTGAAAGGATAATCTGTTTCATAAATTTTATGTTTTTAATGGTTGTTGTATCGTTCGAGGGGTCGAATCAGGCTTTTTTCACCACAGATTACACAGATTTATTAAATGAAGAATTAAGAATGAGGAATAATAATTTGATAAATCTGTGTAATCTGTGGTGAAAAATCCGTCATTTCAGGATGAGCACTTCGTTGTCCTTGTAGCTTTCGTAGCCCGAGACGATGACCCGTTCGCCTTGCTCCAGGCCTTCCAGCACCTCGTAGTATTGGGGGTTCTGACGTCCGATGCGGATTTGGCGGCGGTATGCTTTCTTGCCGTCCTTGTCGAGGACGAAAATCCAGTTGCCGCCCGTCACTTGGAAGAACGTTCCTTTCGGGATGAGGACGCTTTGGGTCGGTTCGCCCAATTGCAAATCGATGTAATACGTCTGTCCGCTGCGGATATTTTCGGGGCGGTTGCCTTCGAAGACAAGGTCGGTGCGGAAACGTCCTTCGCGCACTTCGGGGTAGACTTTGCGCACCTTGAGGCTGAACGTTGCTCCCTGCCGTTCGAAGGTGGCTGGCAGCCCGTTGGTGACGCGGTCGATGTAGTGCTCGTCTATCATCGCTTCAATCTTGAAGTCGGAAAGGTCGTTGATTTGGCCTACCATCTGTCCGGCAGTGATGTTCTGTCCCAGTTCCACATCCAGCAGTCCCAGTTCTCCGTCTATCGGGGCACGCACTTCCAGCTTGTCCTTGCGCTCGCGGATGAGGAGGACGTTTTGCCGCATGTTGTGCAGGTTGTCTTCCATCTGGTCCATTTGGATGGTGCGGTAAATGGAGTCTTGCACAAGGCGTTCGGTGATGAGCTGGTGCTGTTTCTGCGCCACCTGGTAGTCTTCCTGCGCTTGCAGATATTCTTCGCGGCTGATGAGCCGTTCGTTGTAGAGCCGTTCGTATTGTTGGAAGGTGCGGAGCTTGCGGCGTGTGTCTACATCGAGCTGTACTTTTTCGGTCTCATTGTTCAGCTTGTCTTGCTGCATGGTCACTTGGGTGTTTCGCAGCAGGTTTTGTTTTTCGGCAAGTTCCGATTCGGCGTTCAATATCTGCAGGTCGAGGTTGGAGTTGCTCAGGCGGAGGATGACGTCGCCTTTCTTCACGTGCGCGCCTTCCTCCACTACTTTTTCCTGTACGATGCCGCCTTCTTCGGGGCTGAGCTGCACGATAGAAATGGGTTGCACTTGTCCGTTGAGGCGGATGTAGTCATTGAACTCTCCGTAGGTGACGTCGGCGATGTTGAGCGCGTCGCCGTCGATGCGCAAGGTGGATGCGTGGTTGCCGAAGATAATCCATACCAGCAGGGCGAGGATGACCGCGCCGCCTGCGATGTAGGGGATGTGTTTCTTCTGAATGCCTTTTTTCTTTTCGAGTTGAATATCCATAATTTTAAAATTTACGATTTTGCGATTTACTGTTTACTATTTGGGGAGTTAAGGAGTTAAGGAGTTAAGGAGTTATCACTCCGCTTCGCTTCGTTAGGAGTTAAGCCAATACATTTTGCAGATGTAATCCGTTTGCCAAACTATTGACTTAACTTCTTAACTACTTAACTTCTTAACTACTGTCGAATGATTTCCTCTCCTTTATAATAATCTACCAGGCGGCACTTCATTACGTAGGTGAGTTTGCTTTGCAGCAGTCCGGTCTGACTTTCGAGGAGGGTGGATGCGTTGTTCTGCACATCGAGCGAGGTCATCAGTCCTTCTTCGAATTTGCGGCGTGTGACGCGGTAGGCGATGGAGTCGGAGGTGACTTTCTTTTCCATCTGCAGGCTTTCCTTGAGGAATCCTTCGCGGTCTTGCACGGCTTGCAGCACCAGTTTCTGCAAGGCTTCTTTCTGTGCCTCGTATTGCTGGGTGGCGATGAGGTAATTGTTTTTTGCCTGCTTCACACCAATGGAACCGGACATGCGGTTGAAGATGGGGATGCTCATCGAGATGCCGAAGTAGGAACCGAAGTTGTTCTTCATCTGGTCGGCGAAGTTGTCGTAGCCGCTTTGGTGCAATTCCTTATAATAAGAGGAGGAGATACCGCCGAAGATGCTGATGGTGGGGAAGAGCGAGCCCCACGATATTTTGCGGTTCATCCGCGCCACTTGCTTGTTCATCTCCGACTGGCGCAGGGTGGGGTTGCAGTTGAGGGCGATGCGGAACACGTCGTCGGCGTTGTCTGCCGAGAGCCGCACCTGTTCGATGACGGGCGTATCTATCAGCCGGGTGTCGAGCACGAGGGTATCCGCTACGGGATAGTTCATCGTCTGCTTCAGGGTGAGCATCGCCGTCTCATAGAGGTTGCGCTGATGGGTCAGGTTGTAGGCATCGGTGGCTTGCTGGGCTTCCATTTGTGCCACGTCCGCCATGCCTTTCAGTCCCAACGCTTCTTGTCGGCGGGTCTTGTAAACTAATGAGTCGCTTTCTACCAGCTTCTGTTCTGCCAGGCGGGTCGTTCCGTAGTAATAAAGAGCGTCGATGTATGCCTGGAAGGTTTCGAGTGCGGTATTGTCTTTCGCTTCCTGCAGGGCGGCTTTGCCTAACAGTTCGTTCGCTTTTGCCCGCCGCACTTGGTTGATAAGGCTTCCTCCCTGAAAGATAGGCATCGAGCCTTCCATGGCATAGCCGTTGTTGAACGTAGATTGTGAGATGTAGGTGTTGGTTCCGGGGTCTACCGAACGTCCGTAACTGTACTGTGCACTCACGCTTCCGCTTACTCCGGGCAGGAATTGCCCGATGGCTTCTATCTTATCCAGCCGGTAGTTGTCGGCTTCCAGTTTTCGCTGCTTCACGGTACGGTTGTGTTCTACAGCGTATGCCATGCAGCGGTCGATGTCCCATGCTTCTTGGGCGGTTGCCGACAGGCTGCACAGGCAGAGCAGCATGCCCATTGATTTTCGTATGTTCATATTCTTTTTCATATTTTGTCTTTGTTTCTGTCAAATCAATAACAAATATCGTGCCAGAAAATTAAATGATTGTTTTTCTGCTTGTTATAAAAAAGCTCATTTGACGGAGTGTCAAAAAATTAGACACTTGGTGTCAAAAAATTAGACACTTCCTATGAAAGGGCGTATTGTTTCTTTGTGTATCTTTGCAGACAGAAAGATGAAACGCAGATTAACGCAGATTTTCGCGGATTAATAAAAATCAGCGTTAATCCGCGTTAATCTGCGTTGAAAAAATCAGAAACAACAATGGCAAAACAAGGAACTTTATTGGTGGTGGATGATAACCGCAACATCTTGACTTCTTTGCAATATTTGCTGGTAGATTATTTCGGGCAGATTCTGACACTTGACTCTCCCGTAACGATACCGACTGTACTGGCTCAAAACGGTGTAGATATAGTATTGCTGGATATGAACTTTTCTTCGGGCATCAACAACGGGAACGAGGGACTTTACTGGCTGAAGGAAATCCGTCGATTGCGTCCGCAGGCGGCAGTGGTGCTGTTTACGGCATACGCCGATATCGACCTTGCGGTAAGAGGGATTAAGGACGGTGCTGCCGACTTTATCGTGAAGCCGTGGAACAATGACAAGTTGATTCAGACTTTATTGGATGTATATCGTAAAGTATGCAATGGACGAAAGGAGAAAAAACGTGCAATGTTGGTCTCGGAAGGGAATGATACGACAATGTATTGGGGCAATTCGGCAGCTATCCGCCCTTTACGTGCATTGGTGGAAAAAGTCAGCACTACGGATGCCAATATTCTGATTACCGGCGAGAACGGTACGGGCAAGGATATGCTGGCACGTGAGATACACCGCCTTTCGAACCGGAAAGACGGACCGATGGTAGTGGTGGATATGGGTGCCATTACCGAATCGCTGTTCGAAAGTGAATTGTTCGGCCATGTAAAAGGTTCGTTCACCGATGCCCATGCCGACCGTATCGGACGCTTTGAGGCTGCCGATGGCGGAACCTTGTTTTTGGACGAGATAGCCAATCTGCCTTATTACCTGCAGGCAAAACTGCTGACCGCCATTCAGAAGCGGAGTTTCATCAAGGTGGGAAGCAACACGCCGCAACCTACCAATATCCGCCTGATATGCGCCACAAACCGCGACTTGGATGAAATGGTACGCAAGGGGGAGTTCCGTGAAGACTTGCTTTACCGCATCAACACCATTCACTTGCACATCCCTTCGCTCCGCGAGCGGAAAGAAGATATTCTTCCGTTGGCGCGGATGTTTCTGGAACGCTATGCCAAGCAATACGGAAGGACCAGCGGCACATTTGCTCCGGACGCGGCAGCCCGGCTATTGGCATATCCGTGGTACGGGAATATCCGTGAATTGCAGCATACGATTGAGAAAGCTGTGATTTTGGCGGATGACGGTGAGTTGCGTGCCGAATCGTTGCAGTTGGCTGATATGGCAGAAAGAGAAAACGCATCGGGGACTGAAGAAAAAACAGAAATGGCATTTCACACCTTGGATGAAATGGAGCGTACGATGATTCAGCAAGCTATCGGACAGTGTGACGGCAACTTGTCACAAGCAGCCGCCAAGTTGGGAGTAACCCGGCAAACGCTTTATAATAAGATGAAACGGTATGGCTTATAAGTGGTTTTATGCAACGTTTGTCCGTCTGGTAGCTTTGATGGGTGGAATAGCATTGCTTACGGCCGGTATCTTGGAAAAGGTTTGGTGGGCAGGCATTGCAGGAGGAGGATTATGCGCTATAGTCGCATGGATATCCTATCAGATGCAACAACAATTGCGTGAGAAAAGCTGGCTGATGCTGGAAGCCATCCGTAACCGTGACTATTCGTTCCGCTTGCCTCTTTATGGCTTTTCGGGTGGAGAACGTGTGTTGCAGGAAACATTGAACCAGTTCGGTAGCCTGATGGGTGAACAGAAGCAACTGATGGAACAGCGGGAACGGTTCTACGAACAAATATTGTCGAGTGTAAGTTCAGGGGTAATCGTACTGGATGAAAATCACGTTGTCGTACAAACCAATCCGGCAGCTGCGCGGCTGTTGGGAATACCGATACTTAGCACGCTACGTCAGCTGGAACGTTTCGGTACCGAAGTTCCATACTTGTTGCGTACACTGAAAGCCGGAGAACGGTGCAATCTTCAGTACACAACAGGAAAAGGTGATGTGCAATTGTCGGTGCGGGCAACCGAGATGCAGCTGGGCGGGAAGAATGTGCGTATCCTTACTTTGAACGATATCCGCAATGAACTGGACGCAAAGGAATTGGATTCGTGGATTAAGCTGACTCGTGTGCTGACCCACGAAATTATGAACTCCATCGCTCCCATTTCTTCGCTGAGCGAAACATTCCTGAAACGGAAAGATGTCGTAAACGGTCCATTGTACGACGGTATCCGTGCCATTCACGAGACATCGACAGGGTTGATTTCGTTTGTAGACAGTTACCGCAAATTTTCAGCCTTACAGAAACCTTCTCCCGAACCTTTCTACCTGATGGACCTTTTGAAGCAGATACAAGGACTGAGTCTTGTGCCCGAGACAGTGGCACTTACTTTGCAGATAGAACCGGTAGAGCTGATGCTGTATGCCGACCCGAACCTGATTCGGCAAGTATTGATAAACATTTTGAAAAATGCGGTACAGTCTATCGGTGGGAACAAAGGGCGCATCCACATACGTGCCTACAGTGCAGCTGATGAGCATGTTTTTATTTATATCAGTAACGACGGTCCGGTAATTCCGGAAGAGGAAGCCGAACAGATTTTTGTTCCTTTCTTTACCACTCGTATCAATGGAAGTGGCATCGGTCTTTCGCTTTCCCGTCAGATTATGAAGCTTTCGGGAGGGAGCATCAGCTTGTTGCGTGCCGGTACTAACGGATGGAACACCACGTTTGTCTTGGAGTTTGAATAACGTTTTACTGGAGATTGTATCACATTAATATTCCATTACTATGCAAATAGACCGATTCTTGACCGCACAACAAAACACGTATGCAGAAGCTCTTGCCGAGGTGAAGGCTGGACGGAAAACTAATCATTGGATTTGGTGGATATTCCCACAACTGAGAGGGTTGGGTATAAGTGAAACTTCTGATTATTATGGCATTGCAGACTTGAAAGAAGCACAGGATTACCTGAAGCATCCTGTATTGGGAAATCGCTTGCGCGAAATCACCCTTGTTTTCCTGAATACGGATAAAAGTGCTGAAAGCGTATTTGGTACGCTGGACGCAATGAAAGTACGCTCGTGTATGACTCTGTTCAACCAAGTAGCTACAGACGACCTGTTTCGGCGTGTGTTGTGCAAGCATTTCGGTGGAGAACAGGACGCGCTTACGCTCCGCTTGCTTCGTTCTTCTTCGAAAAACTTTCTGGCAGGAGCTGCGGCAGGCGATATCATCGGTTCGGTTTATGAATGGCGTGGATGTAAAACCCCAGACTTTCCTTTGTTTGGCAAAGATTCGACATTTACCGACGATACCGTAATGACCGTAGCTAATGTTCGCTGGTTGCTGGAGAAAGGAAGCCTGACGGACATTATGCAGGACCTTGGACGCAGGTATCCCCATGCCGGGTACGGAGGTATGTTTAAGAAATGGTTGAAAGAGGAGTATCCTCAGCCTTATAATAGTTTTGGAAACGGAGCTGCCATGCGGGTCAGCCCTGTGGGATGGGTATTCGGTACACTTGAGGAAACCTTAGATGCGGCTCGGGAAAGTGCATCGGTTACTCATAATCATCCTGAAGGTATCAAAGGTGCACAAGCTACTGCTGCCTGCATTTTCCTGGCACGCAAGAATCATCCGAAAGAAGCTATTAAGGCATACATCGAGGAAACTTTCCATTACAATCTGGACCGTACATGCGATGAGATACGCCCCGCTTATCGTTTCGATTCCCGGTGTCAAGGCTCTGTTCCCGAATCTATTATCGCCTTTTTGGAAAGCACCGGTTATGAAAGTGCAGTCCGACTGGCTGTCTCGTTAGGTGGCGATACTGATACGATGGGTGCCATTGCCGGAAGCATTGCCGAGGCCTATTATGGAGGTGTTCCCGAAACTATTCGGGAAGAAGTCTTGAAAAGATTGCCGGAGGAATTTGCAGACTTGTTACAAAGGTTTTACGCAGAATATATGGAATTGGAAATGGATTAGGCTGCATGAGCGATTTACTGCATCGTTGGTAAGATTATTAATCTTACAAGCAAGGCAGTCATGTTTCTTACCACAGACACAGAGGTGCACAGTGTTTTTTAAATTTTTCCTCTGTGGTACTTTGTGTCCTCTGTGGTGAGAAAATGCACAATTTCATACCGCGCAAAGTATAATGTTCTGGTTTGGCTTGGAAAAGAATCCGATGGACATAATGTGTACGGGCGCAAAATCCGGCTTGACAAACTTTTTGTAGAAATTCAGAAGCTGTTTTGAATTTATCGTGCGATGATTTGGGAT
>ERZ857521.524-NODE-524-length-56823-cov-5.551772_pt1 | contig 56823 bp, 44 predicted proteins | sample MGYA00519701_ERZ857521 | MGnify/ENA primary metagenome ERZ857521 (study PRJEB31778, sample SAMEA3449346) | human gut metagenome | biome: human gut; feature: human-associated habitat; material: faeces | place: United Kingdom | collected 2010/2012 ...
CGATCGTGCCGATGTTTACATGCGGCTTATTGCGCTCAAACTTTTGCTTAGCCATGGGAATAATCCTCCTCTTTAATCAGAAAGATGTAATTACTTGCCGACAACCTTCTCCGCGATGGAGCGAGGCACTTCGGCATAATGATCGAACTGCATGGTGAAGACGCCGCGGCCCTGCGTGCGGCTGCGGAGGCTGGTGGAATAACCAAACATCTCCGACAGCGGGGCTACGCCGTGCACCACCTGCTCGGTGTTGCGGGACTCCATGCCCTGAATCTGTCCGCGGCGGGCGGTCAGATCGCCGATTACATCGCCCAGATACTGCTCGGGAACGATGATTTCCAGCTTCATCATGGGCTCCATCAGCTTGGGATCGGCCTTGGCCATGGCTTCCTTGAAAGCCATAGAACCGGCGATCTTGAACGCCATTTCGCTGGAGTCCACATCGTGGGAGGAGCCGTCGATGACGGTCGCCTTGAAATCCACCACTTCAAATCCGCCCAGGATACCGTTCTTGGCGGCTTCCTGAATACCCTTATCGATCGCGGACATGAACTCCTTAGGCACAACGCCGCCGATGGTCTTGTCCTCGAACTGGTAGCCCGTGCCGGGCTCCAGGGGAGTCAGGGTAATCACGCAGTGACCATACGCGCCGTGACCGCCGGTCTGGCGGACATAACGGCCCTCGCCCTTGGCCTCGCGGCTGATCGCCTCACGATAGGCCACCTGGGGCTTACCGACCTTGGCTTCCACCTTGAACTCGCGCATCATGCGGTCCACGATGATTTCCAGGTGCAGTTCGCCCATGCCGGCGATGATGGTCTGGCCGGTCTCATGATCGGTCCAGGTGCGGAAGGTGGGATCCTCTTCAGCCAGGCGCTGCAGGGCGATGGACATCTTTTCCATGCCAGCTTTGGAGCGGGGCTCGATAGCAACCTGAATGACGGGATCGGGGCAGTCGATCGATTCCAGGATAACGGGGGCCTTTTCATCGCAGAGGGTATCGCCGGTGCTGGTGTTGTTCAGGCCAACAACAGCCACGATCTCGCCCGCATAAGCGGCGTCCAACTCTTCACGATGGTTGGCGTGCATCAGCACGATGCGGTTGAAGCGCTCGCGCTTGCTCTTTTCGGCGTTCAGCGCCGTCTGGCCGGCAGAGATTTTGCCGGAGTAGACACGCAGGAAGGCCAGCTTACCCACGAAGGGGTCCACCATGATCTTGAAGGCCAGGGCGGAGAAGGGCTCGTCATCGCTGGGGTGACGCTCTACCGGCTCGCCGCTGTGAGGATCCTTGCCGACGATGGCGGGGATATCCAGCGGGGAGGGCAGATAATAGACGATAGCGTCCAGCAGGGGCTGAACGCCCTTGTTACGGTAAGAAGTACCGCACAGCACGGGCGTCATACGGTTGTGCACCGTAGCATGACGGATACCGGCCTTGATTTCTTCAACGGTCAGGGACTCGGGATCATCCAGATACTTCTCCATCAGGTCGTCGTTTTCAGCGGCGACGGCCTCCACCAGCTCCTCATGCATCAGCTGAGCCTGATCCAGCAGATCCGCAGGAATCGCTTCCTCGCGAATGTCCTTGCCTTCGTCGTCATAATAGACTTCGGCTTTCATAGTGATCAGGTCGATGATGCCGCGGAAGGTGGCCTCAGCGCCGATGGGAAGCTGGATAGGAACGGCATTCGCGCCCAGACGATCTTTCATCATCTGCACAACGCGCATGAAGTTCGCACCCATGATATCCATCTTGTTGACGTAGGCGATGCGGGGCACGCCATACTTGGTAGCCTGGCGCCATACCGTCTCACTCTGAGGCTCAACGCCGCCCTTGGCGCAGAACACAGCCACAGCGCCGTCCAGCACGCGCAGGGCGCGCTCGACCTCCATGGTGAAGTCCACGTGACCGGGGGTGTCGATGATGTTGATACGGTGGCCAAGCCACTGGCAAGTGGTAGCGGCCGACTGGATGGTGATGCCGCGTTCCTGCTCCTGTGCCATAAAGTCCATGGTGGCGCTGCCCTCGTGGGTTTCGCCAAGACGATGTACGCGCCCGGTATAAAACAGGATGCGTTCGGATGTGGTCGTTTTGCCGGCGTCGATGTGTGCCATGATGCCGATATTGCGTACCTTTTCAAGCGGATGGCTTCTGGGCATGGAATGCGTAATCTCCTTACTTCTTAATTGTTGTTATATCTGAAAGGCGCGGCGCTTATCAGGCGCACAGCACCTTACCAGCGGTAATGGGCAAAGGCCTTGTTGGCTTCGGCCATGCGGTGCATTTCTTCCTTGCGGCGGACAGCGTTGCCGGTATTGGCGGCGGCGTCCAGCAGCTCGGCGGCCAGGCGCTCGGCCATGGTCTTTTCACCGCGGGTACGGCTGAAATCAACGATCCAGCGCAGCGCCAGGGTCTGACGGCGCTCGGGACGGATTTCCATAGGCACCTGATAGGTGGCGCCGCCGACGCGGCGAGCCTTGACTTCCAGCTGGGGCATGACGTTGGCCAGCGCCTGCTGGAACACTTCGTTGGCTTCCTTGCCGCTCTTCTCGGCGATGGTTTCAAAGGCGTCGTAGCACACCTGCTGGGCTACGCCGCGCTTGCCGTCCAGCATGATCTGGTTGATCAGCTTGGTTACTACAACCGTCCCGTATACGGGATCGGGGAGTACTTCACGCTTGGGGATAAATCCACGACGGGGCATCTTGTTCCCTCCTTGATTGCGGCCCTTTTATCGGATTGTCTTTGGCATGTCAGCATCACGCCGTTACTGAGGATACAGTGCGTTATGCGCGCAGTACGAGCCCTGGCCGCACCCGCCGTTCCGAGCGGATGGGTGGGACGCGCCGCCGCGCCCTGCGCAGCAACCCCTGACAAAAGGAACCCCTGCGGTAATAAATTACTTCTTGGGGCGTTTCGCGCCATAGAGCGAACGGCCCTGGCCGCGCTTGGCTACGCCAGCGGTATCGAGTGCGCCGCGAATGATGTGGTAACGAACGCCGGGCAGGTCGCGTACACGGCCACCGCGGATCAGTACCACGCTGTGCTCCTGCAGATTGTGACCAATGCCGGGGATATAGCAAGTACCCTCGATCTGATTGGTCAGGCGGATTCTCGCGATCTTACGCAGAGCCGAATTCGGCTTCTTGGGCGTCGTGGTTTTGACGCTCAGGCATACGCCGCGCTTTTGCGGGCAACCCTGCAGGATGGGCGCAGTCGACTTTTTGACGACGTCTTCTCTTCCCTTGCGGATCAACTGGTTGATCGTAGGCATGGAAGCACCTCCTGATAATTGATCGGAGCGGGTTCTATCCCGTCTCCTCCTATAAAACTTCCGCAACCCCCGGAAGCTATAGTCTATTTTAGTACGGCAGCGGCGGCGCAGCTGACGCTGATGCGGCACGCGCGCCCCAGGACGGCCATGGATTCGGCCTGCTCCACCGGAACGCCTGCGGCCTCGGCGGCGGCAATTGCCTGCGCACGGATGCTTTCCTGCGCGTCTTGCGCAACATATATCCGCGCGGCCTTGCCCTGCGCAATCGCGCGCATTACCTGCCTGAATCCGGCGGCGATTTTTCCCTCCGGCAAGCCTGCTGGCACGGCGCGCACCTCCCGCTTCTGCCTATGCTGTCAGGGCAATGAGACGCACGCAAAAAGCGCTGCAGCCGCATATTACTGACAACTGTATCATGATACCATTTGAAACTGGGCTTGTCAACTGCAATTTATCACAAAATTTCAAGCATTTTCGGGCACATTTTCGGATTTGCAGGATGCGGGCGCATTCCCGCCAAGGAATAAATCCCGCTTGCGCTGCGCCATCTCGTCCACGCGCGAAATATACTGGCGGATGTCGCTCACATTGAAGGCGCGGCGGATGAATCCCTGCCGGTCAAACAGGCGCTTGCTGGCCGCGCCCGCGCCCATGGCCAGCACGTTTGCCGTCTCCTCCATCATTTCCACATTGTACAGGCAGGCGTGCCCAGGCAGGGCGTAGCCCACGTTTTCCTGATTGCCGGCCATGTACTTCTGCCGGTACAGATAGTAGGGCTGCATGCCCATTTTGTGCGCGGTTCGCGCGCCCGCGCGCACCATATCGGCCACCATTTCGCCATCGGGCAGCTGCGCCTCCCACAGGTGCAGCAGGCTGCTGCGCTTGATGGACAGGGTGTGCACCGTCATGCTCTCGGGAGCCAGGCTGCGCAGCCAGGCCAGGGTTTCCTCAAACATTTGCAGGTTCTCCCCCGGCAGGCCGGCGATCAGATCCATATTGATATGGCTGAAGCCCATCTGCCGCGCCAGGGCGTAGGCCTCCTCGGTCTGGCGGCAGGTGTGGCGGCGGCCGATGCGCGCAAGCGTTTCATCGTGCTTGGTCTGGGGATTGACGCTGATGCGCGTCACCCCGTAGTCCAGCAGCGCCTGCAGCTTGTCCCGATCGATGGTATCCGGCCGCCCCGCCTCCACCGTGATCTCGCGGCAGCGGGCGGTCAGGGGCTGCGCGGCGCGCAGCACGCGGCGCAGCAGCAGCGCAGGCAGGGCGGTGGGCGTACCGCCGCCCATGTAAAACGCGCGCGGACGCAGACCGGTTTCCTCCAGCAGGGCAATGGTCTGGGCGATTTCGCGCTCCAGCGCCTCTACATAGGGCGCAAGCAGCTCGCCCTTGCCTACCTCGCCGGACAGAAAGCTGCAGTACGCACAGCGCGACACGCAGAACGGAATGCCGATATACAGATCGATTTCGTCCCTTGCGGGCAACGTCAACGCCTGCTGCACCTGCACAATTTCGCGCAGCACGGCAGCCTTTTCGTCGCTCACATCAAACACGCGCTGCAATTCATGCACAGCCTCATCCATGGTCATGCCCTTATCCAGATTGGCATACAGCAGGCGCGTGGGGCGAATGCCCGTCAGGCTGCCCCAGGGCGGTGCAAAGCCGAAGCGGCGCTTCATCAGCCCGTACACGCCTAACTTTGCCTGGCGGCGGCGCAAGCGCTTATCCACCACCGCATCCCCCGTGATCCGCTCGCGGGATTCCTCGCAGCGCTCGCCATCCGTCACGCGCACAACGCGCACGCCGTCGGCGATTTCTTCAGTGTGACGAATTGTCATATCGCCGCCCGGCGCGTTGGGCAGCACGGTCACGCCGCCCATGTACAGGCGCAGCACCTCGGCCATATCGCTCAGCAGCGTTTCGGAGGCGGCGTACAGCGATACCGTGCTCATAGGTTCCCCCGCAGCGCGAACAGCTCCGCGTCCCCGCCGTGGCCGGGATAAACATGCAGATTGCCGGGCAGATGCAGCAGCCTGCGCAGCGAGCGCACCAAATCGCTCCAGCTGCCGCCGGGCAGATCGGTACGGCCATAGCCGGGGGCAAACAGCGTGTCGCCCGTAAACAGATCGTCGCCACACTGATAGCACACGCCGCCGGGCGTATGGCCAGGGGTATGCATCACGGTAAAGGTCATGCCGGCCAGATGCAGCACATCGCCCTCATGCACCAGATGGGTAGCGGACACGGCAGGCAACCTGTCCTCGGCGCAGTTGCGAACCGCGTCGGTCATGGCGGGCGCATCCAGCTCATGCACATAAATGGGCACATTGCCCAGCGCGGGCAAGCCCAGGATATGATCAAAATGCGCGTGAGTAATCAGCGCGGCGGCCACCTTCTTGCCCGTCAGCGCAGCCTGCAGCAGCAGGATATCGTCGCCGGGATCGATCACAACCACGCCGTCCTCCGGGTTTTCACACAGGATATAGCAGTTGGTCTGCAGCCGCCCCAGCGGCAGCTTTTGAATGGTTGGCATATGCTTGTCCTCAAAAATTCTTTTCGCTGTCCAGCAGGATCGTCACCGGGCCGTTATTGACCAGCTCCACCTGCATATCGGCGCGGAAGATGCCCTGCGCCACGGTCATGCCCTGATCGCGCATACGCTGGCACACGCGCTGATACAATGCGTTAGCGCGCTCGGGCGCCTCCGCCTGGGTAAAGCCGGGGCGGTTCTGCCCGCGCGCGTCGCCCAGCAGCGTAAACTGGCTGACACACAAAACGCTGCCGCCGATATCGCGCACAGAGCGGTTCATCTTGCCGTTTTCATCCTCAAAAATGCGCAGCTTCAGCAGCTTGTCGGCCATGTAGTCCGCGTCCTTTTCGGTATCGCCCACCTTGACGCCCAGCAGCACCAGCAGCCCTTCGCCAATGCTGCCTACTACTTCGCCGTCCACCGCAACGCTTGCGCGCGTAACGCGCTGAATGACTGATCGCATGTTTTTACCTCCCCAGTCGGAACGCCTCGATGACATCGGGGCGCTTGCGGATGCGCGCCAGCACGGCGTCCAGCTTCTCGCGGCTTTCCACCTGAACCTCCATCTGGATGGTGCAGGTTTTGTTTTTGCTGATTTTCACGCTCATGGCGGAGATCGGCGCGCCGCCATCCTGCACAAATACGGTCAGTTCGCCCAGCAGGCTGGGATGATCGTAGGCGATCACCTGAATGGTGGTGGTAAAGCGCCCGATGCTCTCCTCCGCCCAGGATACGCGGATGGCGCGCTCCGGCTCGCTGTGCTGGGCATTGACGCAATCGGCCTTATGCACGGTTACGCCGCGCCCGCGCGTGATATAGCCCACAATGTCGTCGCCCGGCACGGGATTGCAGCAGCGGGCGAAGCGCACCAGCATGCCGCTGCCGCCCTCCACATAGATGCCCTGCGTGGGCTTGCCCGTGCGCGCGGCTGCGCTCTCCCCCACCTCGGGCAGGGCAGGCAGCGCCTTGGGCGCGGCGGCCTCCTCGGCCTTTTGCTGCTCCTCATACAGGCGGGTAATCACATAGGCGGCGGCGATCATGCCGTAGCCCACCGCGCCGTAGATATCCTCCGCATCGGAGAAGGCGTACTTTTTCAGCAGCGGCTCCAGGTTTTCATCCTTCATCAGCACGCCCAGCTGCAGGCCGCGCCGCTTGGCCTCGCGATCCAGCAGATCCTTGCCCTTGGTCACGTTCTCACCGCGCAGCTCGCGCTTGAAATACTGGCGGATCTTGGAGCGCGCGCCCTGGGTCTTGACGATCTTGAGCCAGTCCATGCTGGGGCCCTTGGCGGCGGAGGAGGTCATGATCTCCACCCGGTCGCCCGTTTCCAGCGGGGTATCCAGCGGCACGATACGGCCGTTCACCTTGGCGCCAATGCAGCTGTTACCCACGGCAGAATGCACGCGATAGGCAAAGTCCAGCGGGGTCGCGCCGCGGGGCATATCGATAATATCGCCCTTGGGGGTAAAGATGAATACCTGCTCGGCGAAGATATCGGTTTTCAGGCCGTCGATAAACTCATGGCTGTCGCGGGTCTCGCCCTGCCAGTCCAGGATCTGCCGCAGCCAGTACAGCTTGCGGTCAAAGGCCTTGTCGTCGCCGCCCTCCTTATATCGCCAGTGCGCGGCGATGCCGTACTCGGCCACATGGTGCATTTCCCAGGTGCGGATCTGAATTTCAAAGGGGAAGGGAATGCGCCGGCCGCCGATCACCGTGGTGTGCAGCGACTGGTACATGTTGTTCTTGGGTACCGAAATATAATCCTTGAAGCGGCCGGGCACCTGCGTCCACAGCGTATGGCACACGCCCAGCACCGTGTAACAATCCGGCACGGTATCCACCAGCACGCGGATGGCGATCAGATCGTAAATCTGATCGAAGGGCTTATTCTGAATCACCATTTTGCGGTAGATGCTGTACAGATGCTTGGGGCGGCCCGCCACTTCAAAATGCATGCCCAGATCCTTGAGCTTCTGGGACAATTCCTCAATGACGATTTTGATATTTTCCTCGCGCTCGGCGCGCTTCATGCCCACCTTGCGCGCCACATCCTGATAGCCCTCGGGATCGATATAGCGCAGCGACAGATCCTCCAGTTCGGCCTTGATGGTGTATACGCCCAGGCGGTGTGCCAGCGGCGCGTAAATATCCAGCGTTTCGCGGGCGATGGCCACCTGGCGCTCGACAGGCTGAAACTTGAGCGTGCGCATATTGTGCAGCCGGTCGGCCAGCTTGATCAGCACCACGCGGATATCGCGTCCCATGGCCAGGATCATCTTGCGCAGCGTTTCAGCCTGGCGCTCCTCGCGGTCGGTAAAATCCAGCTGGCTCAGCTTGGTCACGCCGTCCACCAGCATGGCCACCTCCTCGCCAAACTCCTGACGGATCACATCCAGCGTAACGTCCTTGCAGTCCTCCACCGTATCGTGCAGAAGACCTGCGGCGATGGTGGGCGCGTCGATGCCGATTTCAGTCAGGATGCTGGCCACATAGACGGGATGGATGATGTAGGGCTCGCCGCTCAGGCGGCGCTGCCCACCGTGCACGCGTTCGGCAAAGGCATAGGCGCGCTCCACCAAGGAGGCGTCGGCGTTGGGATGATAATGCTTCATCCGCGCGATCATCTGTTCCAGCGTCATGCATTCATAGGCGGTTGCCATGGTTTTAATTTCCTCCGTTCAGGATCAGGCGATACAAGGGGTCTTCCGTCGGGCTGGCTTTGCGCATGGGCAGCAGCTGCGGCGCGGGCTGCAGGGTGATCAGCTCCATGCTTTGCAGCACATAGGCCATTGCGCATTCCCGGGGATTGAGCACGTTGATTTTTTGTCCCGCGCGCAAGGTTCGATAGCAGTCGCGCAGCGCGTTTACGTCAAATTGCAATTGCGCCAGCCGCGCGCGCAGGGCGGGGCTTTGCGGGGCGGACAGAATTTCCGCCTCAGGATACATTTCAGCAAGGCAGGCAATTTCCTGCGGGCACAGCGCGCCGTCGCACAGGATCACCCTGCGGTACGGCCCGCGGCGCTTGAGCCTGCGGCACAGCCATACGGCGCTGTATGCGCGCGGCTCCACGCCGCCATCCTGCGCCGCGTCCAGATCTGGAAACCGCGCGCACAGGGCGTTTGCCGTATCGGCCGTGCGGCACAAAAGCAGCGTGCCCTGCGGGGCGATGGTCATGCCCTCCAGCGCCGCCAGGGCAGGCTGGGGGCAATCCTTATGTATTCGGCAAAAAAGATCAAATTCCTGCAAAAGCGCCAGCGCTTCCTCATCGGGGCGGGGCAGAAAGCGCGCCGTCGCGCGGCCCAGCGCCTCCACGCGGCACTGCGGCGTTACCTTGCCGCAAAAGCTGTTCTGCTCGGGGGTAATCACCAATTCGGTCGCGCCCTGCAGCACGCCCGCGCGATCGCCCATTTGAAAGGCGATACCGTCCATCATCGCGCCGTTTTGCGATAGAGTGAGCTTCAGATGCGCGCCCATCGCGCCAACCGCCCGGGCGGATAGCACATCAGCATTGCGCAGCAGATAAACCGGCGCGGGGTTGCCCATGCCGAAGGGCTCAAGGCTTTTCAGCTCCTCGATCATATCCAGCGTGATTTCTGGCAGGGTGATCTCCGCGTCATAGCGGCTTTCGGGCATGGGCACGCGACCGTTCAGCTGCTTTTCCACCGCCTGGCTCAGCCGCTCGCGCAGGGTGTCCGCATTCTCGGCGCGGATGCTCAGACCCGCCGCCTGCTTATGCCCGCCAAAGCGCGTAAAGATATCCCCGCAGTCGCATAGCGCCTGATACAGATCCACCCCGCTGGCGCTGCGCGCGCTGCCCACGCACGCCTCGCCGTCGCGCGAAAGCGCCACGGTGGGATAGCCGTAGCGCTCGGCCAGCCGCCCGGCGACCAGCCCCACCACGCCGCTTTCCCAGCCCTCGCCCTGCACCACAATGGCGCGCAACCGGCACAAATCCATCTCGCGTACCTGAGCATCCGCCTCCTCCACAATGCGCTGCTCCACCGCCTTGCGGCGGGTGTTGAGCGCATCTGCCTCAGCAGCCAGCGCGGCGGCGCGGGCTGCGTTGCCGGTGGAGAGCAGATTCAGCGCGATATCCGCCGTATCCATGCGCCCGCAGGCATTGATGCGCGGCGCCAACAGGAACGCGGCCTGCATACCGCCGATATCGGCGCTCTCCTGCATGCCCGCCGTCTGCATCAGCGCGCGCAGGCCGGGGCGCGCCGTCTGCCGCATGGCGCGCAGCCCCAGCGCGGCCAGGGCGCGGTTTTCGCCCAGCAGCGGCACCATATCGGCAATCGTGGCCAGCCCAGCCAGCTCAAGGCTGGGCAGAATCCTCTTGCCCGTCAGCGCGCAGGCCAGCTTGTAGGCAACGCCCGCGCCGCACAGATCGCGGCAGGGATAATCGCCTAACTGCGGATGCAGCGCCGCGTCCGCCTGCGGAAGCTCTGCGGGCAGGGTATGGTGATCGGTCAGGATCACCTGCATGCCCAGGCTCTTGGCCAGGGCAATCTCCTGCACAGCCGTCACGCCGCAGTCCACCGTGATCAGCAGCCCGCAGTGCTCGGCCAGCCGGCGCACGGCGGCCTCGTTCAGGCCATAGCCCTCGTCCTTGCGGCTGGGGATATAGCTGCGCGCGTCCGCCCCCAGGCTGCGCAGCGCTTCCAGCATGATCACGCTGGCGCACACGCCGTCGCAGTCGTAATCGCCGTACACCGCAATAGGCGTGCGGCGGGCGATGGCCGCGCGGACCATATCGCACGCGGCGCGCATATCCGGCATCAGAAAGGGATCGTTCAGATCGCCCTCCGACGGGTGCAGAAAGGCTTGCGCCTTTTCATAGGTATCCGCGCCGCGGGCAATGAGCAGCGGGGCAAGCAGCGGCGATATGCCAGGGATTTCCCCCTGTGCGCCGCGGCAGATCAGCTGTTGCATAAAACACCTTTTCCAAAATAAAGACAGGCAAAGCGCCCCCTCCCGGCGGGAGAGAACGCTTTGCCCCGTGGCTTACAAATTACTTATACAGCGCGGACTTTTCGCCAAAGAGCGCAAAGCTGCAGCTGAGCACCAGGCGCAGGAACACATAGATCATCGCCACGCTCAGCACGGCGCTGATGGCCATGAAGCGGCCCAGGATGCCGACCATGCCGCTCTGGAAGGCGAACATGAGCACCAGACCCACCGCCAGGATAACGCCATAGAAGATGGCCAGGAACTTGAAGCTGCCGTCAAAGGCAGAGCCCGCAGCCGCGCGGGAGCCGCGACCCTTACCCATGGCGGAGGCCATGCGGCCCAGCACCAGCAGCAGACCATACACGAAGGAAACCTCGCACAGCAGCAGCACGATCATGGAAAGCACGCTCATCTTCCAGTTGGCGGATACGGCGATCAGCGCGGTCAGCAGGCAGAACAGCACCACCTGGGCAACCAGCGTCCACGCGCCCAGCAGGCCGGTCAGGCGATTGCGCACGAGCATCCATACGCAGCACAGCAGCAGCACGGCGTCGGCAGCCAGAATGATCGTATTGAGCAGATTGCCCAGCGTCGCATCGGCTACGGCAGTGGTCTGCACCGTCATGGCGGTGGACATGGCGCCGGAGCGCAGGCAAGCAACGGCGGTAAAGGCCGTCGTCCAATCGCTGGTGGAAATGGTCATCACGCCGTCGCTGAGCAGGGAAGCGGACATCGTGGCGGCAGCCACGGCCTGGCCATCCTGCAGCAGATACAGCGCTTCGCCAGCATGATCAGCCAGCAGAGCGTTGAACTTGCTTACGCCCTTCTTGGTCAGCTGCAGCTGAATGGAGTAGGTGCTGTTATTGGCATAGTAATAGCTCTGCTTCACATCGCCCGCGTCCATCACAGTCTCGCCCAGACCGGAATTATCCGCATTGGGGAAGGCCAGGGTGTACTCGCCCACAGGGGAGAGCAGCATGGCCACGGCGGAATTATAGGCGGTTTCCGGCACAGTCAGCACGATCTGCTTATCCTCAACCTTCACGCTCGCATCGCCCGTTACCAGCTCGGCGCGGGTCTTAAGCACTTTGGCGGCGGATTTGAGCGCCTTGGTAAAATCAGCGTCGGTCATATCTCCCTGCTCGGCAGTAACGGTATAGCTATAACCGCCGCCCAACGCAGCGGAGGGCACGATGGCTTCGCGCCAGTTTTCATTGACGGTGTTGGGAATGAAGGCCACCTGGCGATAGAGGGCTTCCTGATGATCGCCGTCGTCGTCATGGATGGTCACCATTTGGGTGTTGCGGCCCTTGATGCCCAGGAAAGCGCCCGCGATGGTGGCGGCCAGCAGCGCCAGCAGCACGATCGCGCAGACTACGCGATTGAGAACAACGTTCTTAGACATGGTAAACAGTTTCTCCTTTGCGGTATATTTTGAATTTCATGATCGAACAAACGCTTTTCCGCGCCGGCTATCCTGCCTCGCCGATCAGGTGAAACGCCTGATAGGCCGTGCGGTAATGGCAGGCCGTCTGCACGGGCTCGGCCGGCATGGGCTGTGGAATCGCATCCGGCTGCGCCGCCTGCCTGGCCGGGAGATGCCGCGCGGCGCTTTGCCCGGCAGGCTCCGTCTTTTCCCGCTGCGGCAGGATGCAGCGCTCCAGCGCGGCACGGGGCAATGCAGGCCGCTCGACGGCAATCTTTTGCCCCAGCGCGGCCGTGCCCGCCCACAAAAGGGAAACAAACAGCAGCGTGAAAAACAGCTTTGCGCGCATCAGCCTGTCCCCCTTTCAAAACCTGATTTTACTATTATAATTATTTTTTACCGGTTTGGCAACTGCCGGATATCGCGCCCCAAGAATTGCAGCGTCTGGCAGGCGTACGCATCCCGCAGGCGGGAAAGAATGCGCTCGGTATAGCGGGTTTTGATCTCGTTCAGCGTCAGATTGGTGGAAAGCACCGTGCACTTGCGCGCGTTCTGACGCTCATTGATCAGATTGAACAGCTCCTCCACCGTCACGTTTTCAATCAGCGGCTCGGTGCCCAGATCATCCAGCAGCAAAAGCTCGGTTTCATACAGCGCGTCCAGATCCTCCTGACTGCGCTGGAAGATGGCCTGCCGCGCCGTGCGGATAAACTGATTGGCCGTTACGCACAGGGCGGGCACGCCCTTTTCGCGCGCGCGAGCATGGATGCAGCGCAGCAGGTAGGTTTTGCCCAGCCCGCTTCCGCCGTAGAGCAGCAGCGTGCGCTGGGGCGGATTGGGCAGCGCGTCGGCGTAGCCCTCGCACTTGCGGCGCAGCACCTCCATATACCGGCGCTGGGACACCGTGCGGAAGGCCGCCTGCGAATCGGGCAGATCGTCCATGGGCGTATCGGGGAACACGTTTGGATCGTAATTCTCAAAGGTCTGCTCGCGCTCAAAGCCGCCCTCTTTTTCAAGCAGTTGGGTATACATGGCCCGCGCGCAGGCGCACAGCGTCTTTTTGCCGCTGCCGGTATAGCCCGTATCCTCGCACTGGGCGCAGTGGAAAACAGGCTCCAGATAGTCCGCCGGAAAGCCGTTTTGCACCAACAGCGCTTTGATCTGCGCGTTCCAGACTTCCACCTTTTCGGTCAGGTTTTCATCCGCCGGAATGGCAAAGGCTGAGTACACGCTTTTCATCACCGCCTCGCGGCGCGCATCCATCACCCGGCCGATTTCGGGGCATTTGGCCAGCGCCTCGCGACGGCGGCGCTCCTCCTCGCGCTCGTTGCGCGCGCGCTGATCAGCCAGCTGCTCCATCACCTTTTGCAGCACGTTAGCGTTCATCGCTCTGGCTCGCCTCCTCCAGCAGTTCCAGGGTCTGACGGTTCAGTTCTTCGTCGGTATACTCGCGCTGGGTATACTGCTGCGCGGATACCTGCCTGGCCGAACGCTGCGCCGCAGGGGCCGCTGCGCGTCCGCGTGCGTGCGCTGCCTGCCGGGCGGATACCTGCTCGGGCGCGGTTACGCCCGCCTCGTGCCAGGCCTCCAGCACCTTATCCATATAGGGCAGCTTGTTGTCCGCCCCGCGCGACTGCTCGGCGGCCAGCAGCAAAAGCTCCTCGCCAAAACCCCAGCCGCGCCATTTTTTGTATAGCGTGCGATCGGCATTGGTGGGCTTGCCGTTCAGCCCGCAGGCGGCAAACACCGCGTACAGCGCGCGGTTAGCCGCATCGGTCTCGGCGATATAGGTCAGCGCCTGCTCGCGGGTGGTGACGCCGCGCTTGCGCAGGGCGGCCAGATACGGCTCCACCGCGTCCAGCCCGCGCCCCGCCGCGTGCGCCTGATGCGCGGCCAGCAGCACCAGCCCCGGCTCGTACTCGCCGCACAGGCGGGTATAAGTAGCGTTGAGAGTATCGGGCGCGCCCCTGAGCCCCAGCTCTGCGGCAAAGGCACGCACGGACGCGCGCTTTTCCTGATCGGCGGACATCTGCTGGCGCAGCTGCTGGGCGCTGCGGGGCGCTTCGCCGCGCTCGGCGCGGGCGCGGATGCCGTTCAGGATGCCGTCCAGATAGGCAAACGTCGGCTCGCCCTTGGTGGTTTCGGCGCAGGCCTCCAGAATCGCATCCGGCTCATAGCGCCACTCCTGCGTCCATTTGCGGTACAGATCCATTTCATCCTGGCTGGGCTGACGGCGCTTGCCCAGGCGGCGCAGCACGGCACGCGCGCCATCCTGCACTTTTTTGCTGTGGGCGAAAAACGCCTCGGCGTCCTCGGCAGTAACAACATTGGCCTCGCGCATGCGCACGGCCTCGGGCTCAGCCAGCTTAAAGGAAAACTGCGCGCCGCGGGTGCTGAGGCAATGGGACAGAAGCATCAATACCGTTTCCTGCCGCAGCCCCAGATCCTGCACCCACTCGTAAGCCTGGGCAATCTCGCTGGGGCGCACCTTGCGGCGGTCGCCAAAGAGGGCATAGATATCCTCTGAAAAGGCCACGAAGGCCGAATCCGCCTCCATGCCTGCCTCCCCGGACAGCAGCAGCTGCGCGGGGCTCTTCATCTGATAAGCGGGCGGATTATCCGTCAACCGTACCAGCAGATGCCGCCGCTCCCAGTAGCGCAGCGCGCCCTCCACATCGCTTTGCGGCATGCCCAGCTCCTGCGCGATTTCAGCGGCGCTGAGTTCCTGTTTGGGGTGCGCGCTGATATAGAGCGCATACAGATATACCTTTACATAATCGCCGCGCGCGGCAGGCAGATACTCCTGAATAAACAGGTTTTCCACCGGCGTTACGCCAAAGCGCAGCATGCTTTCGTCCTGTTCAAACATGTGCCCGTTCCTCTCAGCCGTTGTTCTTTTCGTACAGGGATAATTGCAGCGCGTGCTCCACAGCCTGCCGCGCCTTTGGGGCAAGATCAACCGCCGGGCCCTTGTCCCTGCCAAGCCTTACATGCAGGAAAAACTCGCGCGTGCCCGCATTGCCCGTCACAGGCGAGTGCGTCACGTTGACTGCCTGCGCATAGGGTAGGTCGTTAACGTCGCGGATCAGATCGTTTAGCACGCCCTCGTAGGCATCGTCGGGCAGCACGCCTGAGCGGCGCGCGGCCGCGTCCTCGGTTTCAAAGAGAGGCTTGACCAGGCACATCAATTCTCCCTCCTCCTTCAGAATCGCCGCGAAGGCCGGAATCCCCTTGCGCAGGGACAGATAGCTCAGATCCACCGAGCCCAGCGTGGGCTTTGGATCCAGCGAAAGCAGCTTTTCATCCGAAATATTGGTCTTTTCCAGGTTGACCACATGCGGATCCTGCCGCAGCGAGCCCATCAGCTGGCCAAAGCCCACGTCCACTGCGTACACCAGCGCCGCCCCGGATTTAACCAGGCAGTCGGTAAACCCGCCCGTGGACGCGCCCGCGTCGATGCATACGCGGCCCGTCACGTCAATGCCAAAGTCCCGAATCGCGCCGCTGAGCTTGAGCCCGCCTTTGGACACAAAGGGCATGTCCATCCCGCGCACATGCAGCTCGCAGTCGATGGGCAGCATTTCGGATGCGCCGGCGATTCTGCGGCTGCCGCTGTACACCTGCCCGGCCATCAGGCAGGCGCGCGCCTCCTTTTCATCGGCGATCAGCCCGCGCTGCAATATCAGGTCAAGCGCGCGTAGTTTTTTGCTCATGGTGTTCCTTTCTGCCATGCGGGATGAAGCCGGAAAAGATGGTGCGGCTTTCGTCGCTGGTCACATGGATGTTGCCGTCGTATTTTTCAAGCGTGCAGCGCACGATATACAGCCCCATACCGCGCCCCTCGCCGCGGCTGGATACCCCAGCCTCGAAGATGCGGCGCTGCTCGTTTTGCGGAATCGCGGGGCCGTTATTGGTAAAGGAAAAGGAAAAGCCGTGCAGATCCTCGCGCAGCAGGATGCGCAATCGCTTGTCCGCCGTATCCTCCAGCGCGTCGATTGCGTTGTCCATCAGGTTGGAAAACACGCGGCACATCTCCCAGGCAGGCATGGGAAGCTCGCGCCAGTTGCCGCTCACGTCCATTTCGGTCAGCACGCCGGCAGCCTCGCAGTCAGCCAGCTTGGCGCGCAGCAGGGCGTTGATAGCGGGATTATCCGTGCGCATGGCGCGGGAGACCGACTGCATATCGCCGTACACCTTTTCAATGTAATCGGCGGCTTCCTGCTGCTCCTCCATTTCGATCAGCGAAAACACTACCTGCAGATGGTTGAGGAAATCATGCCGCTGGGCGCGCAGGGAGCGGTTGAGCGCGTCCATCTGCGCCACCATATCGCTGAGCATATCGGCCTCGTCGCTTTTGCGGCGGGCCGCCATGGCCTCGCGGATATCCAGCGCCGCGCCCGCCGTAACCACCACGGCGATTACAACGGAAAAGATATCAATGGCCAGATTGTTTTTTTCAATCACCAGCAGCGCGGCCAGCACCACGGCCGCCACGATCTGAATGGAATTGACGGCGATGGCATAAAGCGCGTTCTTGTGGATATCCACCGAGGATTGACTGATTTTCATTTGCTTTCAAGCCTTTCACGCAGCAGGGCAAGCAGTCGCTTTTCGGCGCGATGCACCTGCATCTGCGTCATATCCAGCGCGCGGGCTGTATCGCGCTGAGAACGGTTTTCAAGATAGCGCAGGGTCAATAGCCGCGCGTCGCGGGGCGGCAGCGCGTCCAGCAGCGCCTTCACGCTGGCATAATCGGCCGCGCTGGTGATGTGCTGATCCTCCGCGCCCAGCATTTCATGCAGGGGGATTTCACCCTCCCCCGCCTCCTCATCCAGCGACACGCCGCGGCCGCTTTCCAGGCTCAGCAGGGTATCCAGCGTGCGGACCTCGTCCCAGCCCAGGCATTCGGCCAGTTCGGACAGCGTAGGCTCGCGCATCAGCTGCATGGTCAGCTCGCGCCGCGCGCGGGTCAGCTGCGCACCCTGCTCATACAGCGTGCGGGGCAGGCGCACCGCCGCAGCCTGATCGCGCAGATAATTGCGGATCGCTCCGCCGGCATACTGCGCGGCAAAGGCGGCAAAGGGCACGCCGCGCTCAGGCTGATAAACGCGCAGTGCGCGCACGCAGGCCAGGCACGCCGCCTGATACAGGTCGTCATATTCCGCGCCGCGCCCGATAAACCTGCGCGCCACCTGCGCGCACAGGGGCAGCGCCGCCTGCGCCGCAGCGTCCAGGCCTTCGGGCGAGGGCGCGCGGGCATAGCCTTCGGCCAGCGCCTGCAGGGCGATCATATCCATCATGCTTACCCCACCCGCAGCGTCATGCGCACGCCCGTGCAGCCGCGCGCATCATAAAACACCTGCGCCTGATTGACCAGCGGCAGCAGCACCGCGCGGGTGATATCGGCGTTATCCTCCGGGCCGGGCACGCCCGCGCGGCCGCCCAGCCGCAGCGAAAGCGTCACCTGATCCGCCTGCGCGCGGTAAATATCGCACAGCGCCTGCGCGCCCTCCTCCGCGCTTTCCGTCAGGGTGGAAAAGGCCTCCAACGCGGCCTCGCGCAGATCCTCCAGCGCGTCCAGCGGCAGATCATACGCCGCCGCCGCGCCCGATACCGCCGTGCGCAGAAAAATCGCATAGCCCTGCCTGGCGGGAAAGCTCAGGCTGATCGCAGCATCCGTCATCGTTTATCCACAACCTTCATATCTTTTTCGGGCAGGGTGGTCATCAGCGTGGCCAGCATGTCCTCCGCGTCCTCGCACCACCAATCGCGCGGGGCAAGCAGGGTAATGCCCTCGTCGGGGAAATTCATATACACGGGCACCTTGCCCGGCTGGCGCTGCAGCACCTCTTTCACCTCGTCCATCTGGCTGCGCTGCATGCGCAGATACAGTTTAACCGGCGAACGCTTAGCCCGCTCGATATCGGACATCGGCTCCTCAGGCGGGGGCAATTGCACCAGCGGCTCCACCACATCCACCAGGAGCTTTGTATCCTCCTCCTCGCGCACGCTCAAATGCCCTGTCAGCAGCACAGGCATGTCCAATTCCAGCAGCTTACTATAGCGCTCAAAGATACGCGGGAACAGCAGGCATTCGATCTGCCCGGTCAGATCCTCCAGGGTGATAAAGCCCATCATCGCGCCCTTCTTGGTGGCCTTAGGGCGCAGCGCGGTCAGGATGCCGCCCATGACCACCTGGCGGCCATCCTCATCGATGCCCGCATCGGGGCGCTCCTTGAGCTCCGCCACCCAGGCGGTGTTGATTTCCAGCGCTTCCAGCTCCTTGCGGTACTCGTCCAGCGGATGGCCGGACACATACACGCCCGTCATCTCTTTTTCCATGGACAGTAGCTGCTTGTAGGGATACTCGCCCACATCGGGATAGGTATCCTCGATGGCCAGATCGGCGGTGGGCTGCCCCATATCGAACAGCGAAATCTGCCCAACCACGTTTTGCCGCCGCTTGGCGGAGTTGGCCTCCAGCGCCTGATCGAACACGCGCATGCATTGCAGCCGCGTCGCGCCCATATGATCAAAGCACCCGGCCATAATCAGGCTTTCCACCGCGCGCTTGTTGACGGCCTCGCTGTCGATGCGGCGACAGAACTCAAACACATCCCGATAGGGGCCGGACAGCCTGCGCTCCTGCACAATGGCGTCCACGGCGCTGTTGCCCACATTTTTCACGCCGCTCATGCCCATGCGCACGCACTTTACGCCCTCTTTGTTGGTTTCCACCGTAAACTTGCGATCGGAAAAATTGACGTGCGGCGGCAGCACGGGAATCTCCTTTTTGCGGCAGTACTGGATATAGGCAGCCACCTTGGCGGCGTTGCCCACCACACTGTTCATCATGGCGGCCATGAACTCCGCCGGATAATAATACTTGAGCCAGCCCGTCTGCACAGCGACCACGGCATAGCAGGCGGCGTGCGCCTTGTTGAAGGCATAGCTGGCAAAGGCTGTCATTTCGTCAAAGATATGCTCGGCCACGGCGGCAGGCACGCCGCGGTTGACCGCGCCGGGCACATGCTCTTTTTCAGAGCCGTAGACAAAGTTTTTCCGCTCGGCAGCCATGACGTCCTTTTTCTTTTTGGCCATGGCGCGGCGCACCAGATCGGAGCGACCGTAGGAGTAGCCCGCCAGATCACGCACGATCTGCATCACCTGCTCCTGATACACCATGCAGCCATAGGTAACATCCAGAATGGGCGCAAGCTGCGGCGTTTCATAGTGCACGCTGGCAGGATCGCGCTTGCCCGCAATATAGCGCGGAATGGATTCCATGGGGCCGGGACGGTACAGGCTGATGGCAGCGATGATATCCTCAAAGTTTTCGGGCTGCATGTTGGTAAGGAAGGTGCGCATGCCGCCGCCTTCCAGCTGGAACACGCCGTCCGTATCGCCCTGGGAGATCATCCGGTAAATCGCCGGATCATCCATGGGAATGCGCTCCGGCTTCATATCCACGCCCTGCGAGCGCATCAGATCCAGCGTATCGCGGATGACCGTCAGCGTGCGCAGGCCCAGAAAGTCCATCTTGAGCAGACCAAGCTTGCCGATGATGCCCATGGGAAACTGCGTGGTGATAACATCCTCGTTGGTTTGCAGGGGCACAAAATGCACCGCCGGCTCACCGGTAATCAGCACGCCCGCAGCGTGGGTGGAGGCGTGCCGGGGCATGCCCTCCAATTTCAGCGAAATATCGATCAGCCGCCTGATGCGCGGATCATTTTCATACCCGGCCTTCAGCTCCGTGCTCAGCGTCAGCGCCTTTTCCAGGGACATGTCCTTGTCCATGGGCACCTGCTTGGCGATCTGATCGGTCTCGGCATAGGTATAGCCCAGCACGCGGCCCACATCGCGGATCACGCCGCGCGCGGCCATGGTGCCAAAGGTAATGATCTGGCACACATGATCCTGCCCGTACTTGTGCGCCACATAGTTGATCACTTCCTGCCGGCGCTCATAGCAGAAGTCCATGTCGATATCGGGCATGCTGACGCGCTCGGGATTGAGGAAGCGCTCAAACGTCAGGTTATACCTGATGGGATCCAGCTGGGTGATATTCAGGCAATAGGCCACGATGCTGGCCGCGCCGCTGCCGCGTCCGGGGCCCACCATGATGCCCGCGTCCTTGGCGAACTTGACGAAATCCCACACGATCAAAAAGTAATCCACATACCCCATCTGGGTGATCACGCCGATTTCGTATTCCAGGCGCTCGCGCGCCACGGGATCGTCTGACGCATAGCGCTTGGCAAAGCCCTCCTCCACCAGCTTGCGCAGCAGGGTATCGCTGGTTTCGCCCTCGGGCACAGGGAAGTGCGGCAGATGCACGGTATTAAAATCAAACGTCACGTTGCAGCGCATGGCGATATCGTGCGCGCGCTGCACCGCGTCCGCATGGCCGGGGAACAGCGCCAGCATTTCATCTTCGCTTTTCACATACAGCTGATCGGTATCCATGCGCATGCGGTTCTCGTCATCCAGCGTTTTGCCCGTCTGGATGCACATGAGCACTTCCTGCGTTTCGGCGTCCTCGCGGCGCATATAGTGGCAGTCGTTGGTCGCCACCAAGGGAACGCCCGTGCGCTCACTCATATCGATGATGCGCGGCAGCAGGCGCTTTTCCTCAGAGATGCCATGATCCATGATTTCGATATAAAAATGATCGGGGCCAAACAGCGCGGCCATCTCGCGGGTATACTTTTCAGCCTCGGCGATGCGGCCGTCCAGCAGGAGCTTTGGCAGATCGCCCGACAGGCACGCCGTCAGGCAGATCAGCCCCTCGCTGTGCTCGCGCAGCAGTTTATAATCGATACGCGGCTTATAGTAAAAACCGCGCGTAAAGGCCTCGCTGCACAGATACATCAGGTTCTGGTAGCCCGTATTGTTCTCGCACAGCAAAATCAGGTGGCTGTATTCGCGGTTGGCGTACACCTTTTCATCCATATTGGGGCACAGGTACATTTCGCACCCGATCACCGGATGCACGCCCGCATCCTGGCAGGCGGTGTAAAAATCCACCACGCCATAGAGCACGCCATGGTCGGTGATGGCGCAGGCGTCCATGCCCAGCTCCTTAATCAGCGCGGGCAGCTTTTTGATGCGGCACGCGCCGTCCAGCAGGCTGTACTCGGTATGCAGATGCAAATGCGCAAACGCCATGGCGATACCTCCCCATTTTTTATCTTCCGTATTATACCGCAATTTTCATGGCTTGGCAAATGCATATCATCACAAATGTCAGCGCCGCGCTCAATGCGGCGCGAATGACCCCGTAACCCGCCAGCCGGACAACCGATATCCCCACCCCGCGCCAGTAGCCCGCGTTCTGAAACAGGATCGCCGCGCCCGAAAACGCGCAGGCCGCCGATATCAGGCACAGCGTAGGCACGCGCGGCCAGGCAAGGGAAATTACCGTCCGGCAGCCGCCGCTCATTTCCAGCACCGCATGCAGCAGCGCGCGCGGAACATCAGGCAAAAAGGCCCCGGTCAGGGCCGCCGCCAGCGCGCCCATGGCGATGCACCCGCCCACCGACAGCATGGCCAGCGCGCTCTGCGCCACGGCCTGGGGCAGGGAAACCTCGGGCGTTTGGATATCGCGCGCCTGCCCACGCGGCAGCAGCAGCCCGCCCAGCGCCAGCGCGCCCAGATGCGATGCAAGCAGGATCGTCCCATCAGCCCGGCTATCCAGCCACAGCGCCAGCGTGCCCGCAAAGAACATGGGGCTCACCCCGCCCGTCATCATGGCCGAGCGCCGCGCGGCGCGCTCATCCCCCACCTCCGCCAGCAGCCGTGCGCCCGTGGGCGAACCGCCCAGCATGCCGGTCAACCGCAGCGCCCACAGCGGCGCGCGCCGCCCGCAGGCAAGCAGCTGCGCCAGGCAGGAAAAGGGAAACAGAAACGGCAGCACACCCTGTGTAAAGGCCGTTAGTCCGTTTAGTACAGCCGCCGCCCCCGCGCGCGGCGAGGCCATCAGTCCGCCCAGCAGTGCCCCAGCCAGGGCGGATTGTAAATTTTTGTGCGCGCGGGCGGACAAATTCATGGCAAAATCTCCTTTTGGCTTTTCATTTTGGCGATATTCTATTATAATGGGAAGGAGTGGAGGTATATGCCTTATGATGAAGTTTGCCCGCGCGCAGCGGCAGGACGCGCTGCCCCTGCTGCGCCTGTATCGTCTTTGCGCCAATCAGCCCCAATCCACCTGGAACGAATACTATCCCAGCCCCGTCGAGGTGCGGGAGGATCTGGATTTCGGAGGCCTGTATGTGCTGCGCGACGCGCATCGCATCGTTGCCTGTGCCAGCCTGATCCTGCCCGAGGAGGGCGCGGAAACCGGCGACGTATTTACCCCGGCCAGCAAGCCCTGCGCCCTCGCGCGCCTGGGTGTGCTGCCCGATTGCCAGGGCCGCGGCTATGGCAAGGCCATGCTGTGCAGCATGCTGCATGTAGCCCGCGCGCAGGGCTATGACGCCGTGCGCCTGCTGGTTGGCGCGGATAATGCGCCCGCCATTCATTTATATGAAGAAACCGGCTTTATCGCCGTGGGCGAAACCGACGCTTACGATGAGCACTGGCTGCAAATGGAGCGGCTGCTGACGGCATGAAACGGCTGCTTCGCACCGCATTGATTCTTCTTTTGCTGCCCTGCATGGCGCTGGGTGAGGGCGTTGCGCTCTCCTTTACAGCGCAGGACAGCAAGCTCTGGCCGCAGGGCGCGGCCGAGGCGCTGAATACCCTGCTGGACGGCATGACGCTGACCGTGGACGACACGGGCGCGGATATGCGCTGCCAGCTTGCGCGCGGCAATCAAGCCTGGCTGTCGTTAAGCAGCAGTGCGCCGCGGATAACGCTGGAACGCATGCTGTCCCTGTCGCAATCGCTGGGCGCTTTGCTGGCGGATTTCGAGCGCGAGGAGCACCGCTCCATTGAAATGGGCGACGTGCTGACCAGCCCACTGCAATTGACCTACGCCCTCACGCGCGAGGAATGGCAGGAAAAGTGGCCCGATGTGCTGGCGCTGATCGCGGATGTGTTCCCTGCCTACGATCTTTCCGGCTTTGATATCGCCAGCGACAAGGCCACCTTCAAGCGCTACTTTGCCCGCGACGGGCAGGAAATCGGCGCGTACTTTTATGCCGGCAGGGCGCAGGTTGCGCCCGAGGATATCCGCGAGATCCGGCTGGAATGGGGCTGCCGGGCTGATAAGGCGCTGTACCTGGCCTTTCGAAGCCCCAGCCAGGGAAAGGGCGAAACGCGCAATTTCAGGATCGCCTTCAGCGCGCGCATTGCCAAGCAGACCGTCTGGTCATGCGAGGTGCGCCGCGTCGCGGGCGATTACGAGCGCATTTTTGCTGCCGACGGCCGCTATACCAGCAGCTTTCTGGATGGCAAGTCCACCGCGTCCTATCAGCGCAAGCAGGGCAAACGCTCGCTCAAATACACGCTGACCTTGCAGCCAAATGGCGAACAGGCCGCAGCCTATGCCCTCAACCGCGGCGGAAAGCTGCTGCTTTCCGGCACGGTACAGTGGACGGCGGCCGCGCTTCCCGCCGGGCTGCCAGCTCAAACCGACACAGCGGCCCTTGCGCGCCTTTTTACGCAAACCCTGATGGCGGAGGATCCCGCCAACGCACAGGCGCTTTTGCAGGCCCTGTGCTGGACGGACTATTTAAACGGCGATATCACGCAGCTGCGCGTATCCCCCGAGCCTACGCGCGCGGCTGATAAGGAGGATCCCTAATATGAAGAAATGCCTTTGCATCCTGCTGTGCGTGCTGCTTGCGCTGCCGCTGACAGGCCTGGCCAAGGTGTCGGACAAGCCCATTCTGGATATTATGCAGCGCCAGATTGAGGCCAACACCAGCTACCGCGTGCAGCTTTCCGCCAGCGCGGCGGGCGACGCGCCCTTCTTTATCGGCGCGGATACTTGGGCGGCGCTCAAGCAGCTGCTGCCCGCGGTATCGCTAAACGCCACCTATGTGCGCTCCAAATCCGCCGATACGCTGGGCGATACGCAAACGCGCCTGATGCTCTACCGCGCGGATGAAAAGCTGTCCACCCTCACCCTGTCCGGGCGGGGCGACCGGCAGTACATTTCCGGCGACGTGCTGGGCGAACAGGTGCTGTCCATTCCGCGCGACGCCAACGCACTGTCCATGATGCTCTTCCCCGCAGGAGAAGCCCCCTGGCCTTCGCTGAACCGCGCGCTCTATGCCGTTGCAACGGCGGACAGCGATTGGCAGACTCAGCTGAACGCGGCGCTTGCGCCATACTACAGCCTGCTTTCCGCCTGGTTGCAGCAGAACACCCAGATGACGCTGGAGCGCGACGCGGATGGCGACATGCGCACCATATCCACCGCCACCTTCACCGTGCAGCAGGCCGCGCAGGAAGCCGAAGAGCTGCTGCGCGCCCTGTATCAGGATGAAACAATGCTGGGCCTGCTGCGCCAGCGCTTCAGCCCAGAGGAAGCCGCGCTGTATCTGGAGCCGGGCATGCTTCCCGTATTCGTCAGCGCGCTGAATCAGCTTTCCTCCGAGCAGGTGTTGACCCTCACCCGCGCCTTTACCGCCGATGGCACGCTGATCCGCGAAACGCTGGATCTGCCCCTGGAAAATCATGCAACGCTGTCCCATTTCCGTCTGGAAAAGGAAAACGGTGCACAGACGATTGAGATGACCTTGACCACCGGCACTGTGCTGCGCTTTTCCCTGCGCGCGCAGGGGACGGGCGTGTATGCGGGCGAATTCTCGCTCAGCTCCGGCGAAAGCGTCGCGCTGGCGGGTACCTATCTGTTCACCGCCGTGCTGGGCGAAGAACAGTATAACGAAGCCAACGCCGGCAAGGAGCGCACACAGCAGCACACCTTCTCCCTGCTGGTGCAGCCCGCGCAGGGGCAAGCTTTCCCCACGCAGCTGCTTCAGGCGGACATAACCCTGGCCGCCGGAGCCAGCACCGAAAACGCTGTGTGGGTGGATGTGAATCTATCCTACACCCAGCCTGGCACGGACACGGCACTGACCTTGAATTACCACAGCCGCACGGGCGCACCGCTGTCGCAGGCGGAGGTAAACACTGCCGCTGCTGTGGCGCTGGACGGGCTGTCCCAGCAAGAATTGACCGATTACATTGCCGCCCACAGCGAAGCGCTGATCGGCAGCCTGACCGCGATCCTGGGACAGATCCAGCCCGCAACGCCCATCCCGGCTACCGAGGTTCCCACGCAAGCGCCTACCGATGTCCCCACGCAGGCTCCCACCCAAGCGCCTAGTGCGCAGCCCAGCGAAACGCCGGCAGAAATTCCCACTGAAATTCCCGCCGCGCAGTAATCAACATGGCGCTTTCTGTGTTGACATGGCAGATTCGCCCATGGTATAATATACTTGGTCATACAATCGTAATGTTTATGAAACATTAAAAGGAGGAACCACTTTCAATGAAAAAGCTTGTTGCCCTGCTGATGGCGCTGGTTCTGGCGCTGTCCTGCACCGCGGCCTTCGCCGAGGAAGCCGCTGCGGCTACCGGTACAATGACCGGCCTGTCCGTCGCCCTGGATGAAAACTATGTAAAATCCCTCGCCGGCGCGATGGATCCTGACGGCTCCCTGGGCTATGCGCAGGCTGCCGACGCGTTCCTGCAAGTGCTGGATAATCTGGGCATCTATGTAGTTGAAGAGGGCGATCTGGCCCATGTCAGCGTGGAGCTGAACGAGACCGTAATTGCCAACCTGACCGCCGCTGCCGACGATACCGGCGTATCCGTCGTGTCCAGCCTGTTCCCGCACTATGCCATCCGCGCCGAGGGCGTCAGCTTCTCCGATATGCTCATTCCCTCCTATACTATCAACGACCAGTCCTTCACCCAGGAAGAGATGACGGCCATGCTGCAGCAGCTCAGCGCCGTTGTCGCTCCTTATTGGGAAGACGCGCTGGCGATTTCCGCTCAGATTCAGGGCGCTGTCAATGAAGACGGCAGCGCCACCTCGGTAATCACCACCAAGAACGTCGCCGCGCTTTGGAGCGCCTGGAGCACCCGCCTGTCCACCGACGCCGCCATGCAGGGCATTTTGCAGTCTGTGCTTGAGCTTGTCAATGAGGGGCAGCCTGAGCAGCTCACCCTGCCCGAGCTGATGCAGTCCGTCCAGAGCGCTGTTGACGAGCTGAACGCACAGGAAGAAAGCGTAATGGCCGCTGTCACCGTATACGAGGATGAAGCCGCCGGCAGTCAGCATGTCATCCTCAACGCGATGGATTCCCTGCAGCTCCAGCTTTCCTCTTATGTAAACGAAAACAACCATGCGTGCATGGACATCACGCTGATGACCAACTCCTCCGAGTCCGGCGAAGCCGAGTCCTGGGAAGACATTTGTAACGCCATTACCAGCGGCGAAAACACCGAGGATCTGCTGCTGGGCGTAACCATTGAAATCACCGATTCCGAAACCGTGGACGCGCAGCTGTACGCCTATGTGGACGGCGAAAAATGGCAGCTTGCCTTCGGCGTAACCGGCCCGACCGAAAACTACAAGAATTATGCCTACCTGACTGTGGATCCCGGCATGGGCCTGGAAAACGGCCTATTTGCCCTGGATATGGCCAGCATCGATCTGGACAGCTCGCTTGAATCCATGGGTATCACTATGCCCTCCCTGGATGGCCTGACCGTGCTGGACGCCTCCACCATGGGCGAAGACGAAGCGAATCTGCTCCTGGCCGATCTGCAGAACTACGGCCTGGCCACGCTGATCACCAATGCGCAGACCGCCATGCCCGAACAGGTGGCCCTGCTGCTGACCCTGCTGACCAGCGCGCAGGAGTAAACGCCGGCCTGTTCGCATCATCCATCCTAAACAACAGCAAACGCCCTGCGGGTAAGCCCGCAGGGCGTTTGTTCGTATGAAGGGATAAGCCGCGTTTGCTGTGAACCGTCCTCTCGCAGGGGCTTTCCGCTTCTGCTTCCAGCGCCCAATCATCCCCGCGGCAGTGCCGCCTTCCAGCTTTATTAACTTGACTTTCACAGCGCAGCGCAGCCTTCTTTGATTCTTTCCTTGTACGCCCCGCGCTGGTGCCTTACGGCAAGCGCGGGTTTCGGGCGGCAATTTACAAAATTGCGCGCCCTCAGCCGCCTGCGGCGGCGCTATGGCTCCAAGAAAGAATCGTATCCTCGTACCCTCGTATCCCCGTCCCCCGCCGGTTCCCTTTGCCGCGCGCTCACTTAATCCCCACCGTGCGCAGGAATTGCCCAGTATAGCTGCTTGCGCAGGCGGCCACCTGCTCGGGCGTACCGCAAGCAACCACCTCGCCGCCCTTGTCGCCGCCCTCAGGGCCCAGATCAATCAGATAATCCGCTACCTTGAGCACATCCAGATTATGCTCAATCACCAGCACGCTGTTACCCGCGTCGGTCAGCTGCTGCAGCACGCGCACCAGACGCGAAACATCATCCACATGCAGGCCGGTAGTCGGCTCGTCCAGCAGGATCATCGTGCGACCCGTAGCACGGCGGCTCAGCTCGGTAGCCAGCTTGATGCGCTGCGCCTCGCCGCCTGACAGCGTAGTGCTGCTCTGCCCCAGGCGCATATAGCCCAGGCCCACATCCATCAGCGTGCGCAGCTTGGTCATGATCTGCGGATGCGCCTCGAATACCTCCATGGCCTTTTCCACCGTCATATCCAGCACGTCGGCGATGCTGTAGCCGCGATATTTTACCTGCAGGGTTTCGTGATTGTAGCGCTTGCCGCCGCACACCTCGCAGGGCACGTACAGGTCGGGCATAAAGTGCATTTCAATCTTGAGCAGGCCGTCGCCGCTGCAAGCTTCGCAGCGACCACCCTTTACGTTGAAAGAGAAGCGGTTTTCCTTGTAGCCGCGCACCTTGGCCTCGTTGGTCTGGGCAAATACGCGGCGAATCAGGTCAAACAGGCCCGTATAGGTGGCGGGATTACTGCGCGGCGTGCGGCCAATGGGGCTTTGATCAATGCAGATGATCTTGTCCAGCTGCTCGATCCCCTCGATGCCGTCGCAGTCGCCAGGCTTTGTGCGGGCGCGGTTCAGATCGCGCGCCAGCGTTTTATGCACGATGGCGTTGACCAGGCTGGATTTGCCGCTGCCCGATACGCCGCTGACGCAGCACAGCACGCCCAGCGGGAAGGCCACGTCGATGTTTTTCAGATTATGCTCCCGCGCGCCATGCACGGTCAAAAAGCCCTTGGGTGCGCGCCGCTGCGCCGGGATGGGAATGCTGCGGCGGCCAGCCAGATAATCGCCAGTGATGGAGCCAGGGGTGTTCATAATTTCCTCCACCGTGCCGCAGGCCACAATGTTGCCGCCATGTTCACCCGCACCCGGGCCGATGTCTACCACATAGTCCGCCGAGCGCAGGGTTTCCTCATCATGCTCCACCACAATCAGCGTGTTGCCCAGATCGCGCAAATGGCGCAGCGTGGCCAGCAAGCGCGCGTTATCACGCTGATGCAGGCCGATGCTGGGCTCGTCCAGAATGTAGAGCACGCCCACCAGGCCGCTGCCAATCTGCGTAGCCAGGCGAATGCGCTGCGCTTCGCCGCCCGACAGCGTGGCCGCGCCGCGGGACAGGGTCAGATAATCCAGCCCCACATCGCACAGGAAGCTCAGCCGCGCGTCGATTTCCTTCAGGATGGGCGCGGCGATCATGGTCTGCGTGGGATTCAGCTGAAGCCCTGCCAGGAACGCCCGCGCGGCGCGGATGTTCATTTCGGATACCTCGGCAATGTTCTTGCCGCCCACGGTGACGGCCAGCGCTTCCTTTTTCAGGCGCTTGCCGCCGCAGTCGGGGCAGGTCTCATTGCTCATGTATTCCTCATAGGCGGCCTTCATCGCGTCGCTGCCGGTATCCCGATAGCGGCGCTCCAGCGCGTTCACCACACCTTCAAAGGCCGTCATATACTTGCCGCTGCCGTTGATGCTCTCATAATTAACGGCGATTTTCTCGCCCTTCGTACCATAGAGCAGGATATCCATGATCTTCTTGGGCAGCTCGCGCACGGGGGTATCCATAGAAAAGCCGTAATGCGCAGCCAGGGAGCTGAGCAGGTTATTGGCCATGGAGCCGGCAGTGCCCGAATCGCCCCAGCCCATGCAGCTGATTGCCCCCTCATTGAGGGATTTATCGCGATCGGGAATGCACAGATCGGGGCTGATTTTCATCAGCGTGCCCAGGCCCGCGCAGGTGGGGCACGCGCCATAGGGATTGTTGAAGGAGAACATGCGCGGGGTCAGCTCCTCAATGTTTACGCCGCAGTCCGGGCAGGCGTAATTCTGAGAAAACTGTGTCTCCTCGCCGCTTTCGATCTGCTGCACGGTGACGAGCCCGCCGCTTTGCTTAAGCGCCGTTTCCAGGCTGTCGGTCAGGCGCTGGCGGATATTGGGACGCACCACCAGGCGATCCACCACGATCTCGATGGTGTGCTTTTTCTGCTTATCCAGCTTGGGCGTTTCGTCCAGCTCGTACATTTCGCCGTCGATGCGTACGCGCAGAAAGCCGTCCTTGAGCGCCTGCTCCAGCAGCTTGGTATGCTCGCCCTTGCGGGTACGCACGATGGGCGAGAGCAGCTGGATCTTGGTGCCCTCGGGCAGCGCCAGCACGGCGGCCACCATCTCATCCACGCTCTGCTGGCGGATTTCGCGCCCGCACACGGGGCAATGCGGCGTGCCTGCGCGGGCATACAGCAGGCGCAGGTAATCATGAATCTCCGTCACCGTGCCCACGGTGGAGCGCGGGTTACGGGCGGTGGTTTTCTGATCAATGGAAATGGCCGGGGACAGACCCTCGATCAAATCGACGTCAGGCTTATCCATCTGCCCCAAAAACTGCCGGGCGTAGGACGACATGCTTTCCACATAGCGGCGTTGCCCTTCGGCGTATATGGTATCAAAGGCCAGGCTGCTCTTGCCAGAGCCGGACAGGCCGGTAAAGACGATCATGCGGTTGCGCGGCAGGGTAACGCTGACGTTTTTCAGGTTGTGCTCGCGCGCACCTTTTATGATGATGGAATCGTGCATGGAAGAACCTCCGCTGTTGCTGATGAACGGGTGCAATTATAGCACATATGTTCGCATTTAGCAATGGAAAACTGTGGGGAGTTTTCAATTCGTAGAGGATACGGTACTTTCTTGAGTCATAACGCCGCCACAGGCGGCTGAGGGCGCGCAATTTTCAGCATACGAAAACTGCCACATCCCCCTCATCCGTCTCGCTATTTGCTCGACACCTTCTCCCGTTTGGGAGAAGGCTTTTATAGTTATGCACTATGCAAGAAACTTGGCTGCTCTGCTCAACTATTGCTACCCGTCACGCTTGATTCCTGCACCCAATCATGTCCCGTGGCACGCTGATCGCAGATCAGCGCAGGGCTGGCGAAGCCAGACCGAAGGGGAAATATTCAAGGGGACGGATGGCGCTTGCGCCGATCCGGACACGAGAATTTTCCCTGCCACGGGGGGCAGCAGGTGGCCAGGGCCACTCCCAACTTAAAACCAGTAATTTTTACATCGCACACCGGTTCCTTATTACTTTCTTCACTGAAGAAAGTAACGTTCCCCCCGTCCCCTGTTCCCGTCCCCTCTTCGCCAAAAGCAGCGCCGGGGAGCAAGCTCCTCTGGCGCTGTAAATCACTATAAATATTCCGTTTTCCTTAGCCCAGCAGGGCGCGGTCGCTGTTGAACTCACCGCCGCTGGCGCGGGCAAAGGCTTCCATCAAATCGGGCACGGTCAGCTTTTTCTTGTCTTCGCCGCTGATATCCAGGATGATATTGCCCGCGTGCATCATGATCAGCCGGTTGCCATAGGCAATCGCATCGCGCATGTTGTGCGTGACCATCATAGTCATCAGGCCGTTTTCGCGCACAATCTGATCAGACAATTGCAGCACCTTGGCCGCCGTGTGCGGATCCAGCGCCGCCGTGTGCTCGTCCAGCAGCAGCAGCTTTGGCTTTTTCAGCGTGGCCATCAGCAGCGTCAGTGCCTGACGCTGGCCGCCCGACAGCAGCCCCACCTTGGCGGTCATGCGATCCTCCAAGCCCAGACCCAGGGTCTTGAGCCGCTCGCGGTACTCCTCGCGCTCGGCGCGGGTGATGCCCAGGCGCAGGGTGCGGCGCTCGCCGCGGCGCCTGGCTAAAGCCAGGTTTTCTTCAATCTGCATGGAGGCCGCCGTGCCCGTCATGGGATCCTGGAATACGCGCCCCAGGAAGGCCGCGCGGCGATGCTCAGGCAGGTTGGTCACGTCGTTGCCATCGATGATGATACTGCCCTCGTCCACCGGCCATACGCCCGCGATGGCATTGAGAATGGTGGATTTGCCCGCGCCGTTGCCGCCGATGATGGTGACAAAATCACCGTCATTGAGGTGCAGATTGATATGGTCCAGCGCCACGCGCTCGTTGACCGTGCGGGGATTAAAAGTCTTTCGGACGTTAATCAGATCAAGCATGCTTGCTGCCTCCCTTCCGACTTACGCGCGCGGCCAGCTTTTCCTTCCAGTACGGGATGGCCAGGAACAGCGCCACCACCATGGCGGAGAACAGCTTGAGCATCAGCGGGTTGAGCTTCAGCCACAGCACCACCTGAATGACCATGTAGTAGATCACCGCGCCCAGCGCCACGCCCAGCAGCTTAAAGCCGAAATTATGGAAAATCGCGCTGAAGGCCACCTCGCTGATAATCACGGCGGCCAGGCCGATCACGATCGCGCCGCGGCCCATGTTCACATCCGCTGCGCCCTGATACTGGGTGAACAGCGCCGAGGACAGCGCCACGATGCCGTTGCTGATCATCAGACCCAGGATCTTGCTGCGGGCGGTGTTGATGCCCATGGCGCGTGCCATGGCAGGGTTCGCGCCGGTGGCGCGCAGGGCGCAGCCGCGCTCGGTACCAAAGAACCAGTACAGCACCAGAATCAGCAGCACAATCGCCACCGCCACCACAAAGATGGGGTTGGAGAAAGCCAGCTTTTTCACATTGCGGCCGCTGACCAGCAGATGATAGCGGGTCACGTTGATGGCCATGTTGGACTTAAAGCCCATGATCCACAGGTTAATGGAATAAAGAGAGAACTGCGTCAGGATGCCGGAAAGGATGGCGGGAATACCCATAAAGGTATGAAAAACGCCCGTCAAAAGCCCGGCCAGCATGCCCGCAAGCACCGCGCACAGGAGAGCCACCCACAGCGGCACGCCGTTTACCATCAGCGCCACGCATACCACGCCGCCCGTGGCCATGGTGCCGTCCACTGTCAAATCAGCCACGTCCAGCACCTTGTAGGTGATGTATACGCCTATGGCCATGATACCCCAGATCAGTCCCTGAGCAATTGCGCCTGGCATGGCGCTCAGCAGCGATGATAGATTCATGTTTCCTCCACACAGCACGGTGGGGAAGGAAGGGCGCAAGCCCTTCCTTCCCGTACTCTAAAATGTTCTTTTGGTTTTTACTTGGCGATCGCCACGTAGTCGGCAGGCACGTTTACACCCAGGATCTCACACATTTCGGCGTTGAATTCCTTGGTGGTGGTCGGCGCGTAGCGGATGGCCATCTGGCTGATATCCGCGCCCTGGGTCAGCACTTCAAAGGCCATTTCGCCCGTGATGCGGCCCAGCTCGTAGTAGCTGATGGACAGCGTGGTCACGCCGCAGCCGGAGCAGATGCCTTCCTCGCCCGCAACCACGGGTACCTTTTCCACTTCCACCACGTTGCGGATAGCCTCGGTGCAGCTGGCAGCGGTGTTATCGGTGGGCACGTAGATGACGTCGCTGGTCTGGCAGGCCGTGCTGGTCATGGACGCCACGTCGCTGGAATCGCTGAAAGCGAACTCCGTGCAGTGGAAGCCCAGCTTGGTCAGCTCCTGCGTCATCACTTCAATCTGGTAGGCCGAGTTGGCTTCGCCAGAACAGTAGAGCAGGCCGATTTCCTTGGCTTCGGGGAACAGCTCCTTGATCATCGCCGCCTGCTGATCCAGCGGGGCCAGATCGGAGGTACCGGAGATGTTGGTGCCCGTCTTGCCGTCCACACAGGTCAGATCCAGCGCCACGCCATAATCCGTCACCGCCGTGCCCAGCACCGGGATGTCGCCCGTAGCGCTCTGCGCCGCCTGCAGCGCGCCGGTGGCGTTGGCCATGATCAGATCGACATTTTCGGCCAGGAAGTTATTCATAATCAGCGTGCAGTTGGCCGCCTCGCCAGCCGCGTTGTTTTCAATAAAGGTCACCTGATCGCCCAGCTTTTCGGTCAGGAAATCGCGGAAGCCCTTGGTGGCCGCGTCCAGCGCCGGATGGGGAGCCAGCTGGCAAATGCCGATGGTATAGGTTTTTTCCTCCGCCAGAGCCGGGCACAGACCCGCCAGCAGCAGACAGACAGCCATCAAAATCGCGCATACCTTTTTCATTGTGGTTTCCTCCTTTAAATACTTATCAAAAAGCGGCCCCCGTCTGAAAGGGAGCCGCTGGTTGAACTGATCCCGGCCATGCCGGAACAACCTCAGATGCTTCGATTCAGACGTGCATTTTGAGCGCGGTAATAGTAATAAAAGCCGCGGTAAAAAAACAGCACGCTAAAGAAGCGCACAGCATCAACCATGCGGAAGGACGCCATCGCGTTGCGGGTGTTGATCGTAGTCATTGTGGCGTCCTCCTTGCTTGATTGATGGGCAAATTATAATCCAGCCAGACGCGGCTGTCAACCGGTTTATGCATAGAATACAATGGAAAAACAGGGAAATCGGCTTCAGCGCCGGATTGGGCGCATAATCATGCAAAGCATGTATGCGCGCTTACTGCGCGATGGCCTCGTAATCCGCCGGCATGGTCAGGCCCAGCGCCGCGCACAGCTCGGCATTGTATTTCTTGGCCGTGGTCGGCGCATAGCGGATGGCCATCTGGCTGATATCCGCGCCCTCGCACAGCACCTCAAAGGCCATTTCGCCCGTGATGCGACCCAGCTCGTAGTAGCTGATGGACAGCGTTGCCACGCCGCAGCCCGCGCACGCGCCCTCCTCGCCCGCGATGATCGGCACGCGATCCACCTCTGCCACATTGCGGATGGCTTCGGCGCAGGTCGCCACCACGTTGTCAGTAGGCACATAAATCACGTCGCTGTTCTGGCAGGCCGTGCTGGTCATGGAGGTCACGTCGCTGGAATCGCTGAAGGCAAACTCCGTGCAACGGAAGCCCAGCTTGGTCAGCTCCTGCGTCATCACTTCGATCTGGTAGGCCGAGTTGGCTTCGCTGGAGCAGTACAGCAGGCCGACTTCCTTGGCTTCAGGGAACAGCTCCTTGATCATCGCCGCCTGCTGATCCAGCGGGGCCAGGTCGGACGTGCCGGAGATATTTACCCCTGTCTTGCCGTCCACGCAGGTCAGATCCAGCGCCACGCCATAATCCGTCACCGCCGTGCCCAGAATCGGGATATCGCCCGTAGCGCTCTGCGCCGCCTGCAGCGAAGCGGTAGCGTTGGCCATGATCAGGTCAACATTCTCGGAGATAAAGGAGTTCATGATCTGCATGCAAGTAGCAGCCTCGCCAGCCGCGTTCTGTTCGTCAAAGACTACCTTGTCGCCCAGCTTTTCGGTCAGGAAATCACGGAAGCCCTGGGTGGCTGCATCCAGCGCTGGGTGCGGAGCCAGCTGACAGATACCGATTCTATAGGTCTTATCCTCCGCCAGAGCTGGGCACAGCCCCGCCAGCAGCAGACACAAAGCCATCACAATCGCGCATACCTTTTTCATCGTAGGTTCCTCCTGTAAAAGTTAATTATCAAAAAGCGACCCCCTGTCTGAAAGGGAGCCGCCGCTTGAATCGGAATGTCCGGCCGCGCCGGTATCCTCACGCGCTTCTTTTCAGACAGGCTATTTGGGCATAATAATAATAATAGTAATAATAGCCGTAATACAAAGAAGACACGCCAACATAGCGTGCCGAAAGCGCGTTGCAGGAAGCCGACCGGAAACTGCGCTGCATCTGCTGCGTCATGACGGCCGCCTCCCTTTCATCTTGATAGCCAGATTATAAAATAGCGCGTCCGCGCTGTCAACCATTTTGCGCGCAGAATACAACGGAAAAACAGGCGCCGGGGACAGCTTCTGCCCATTCCGGCGCCAATGGCTTATTTTTCCTCGCGTTTGCGGATGTTGATGCCCATCTCATCCGCCGTTTCCATCAGGGTATCCAGGGCTTGGATAATCTGCTCGGGCTTGTGCTCGCTGATCACGCAGAAGCGCAGGCGCGCGCTGTTGCGCGGCACGGCCGGGTACACCGCCGGGGGAACAAACACGCCCTTGTGCCCCAGCGCCACAGACAGCTCAAACGCATCCGAATCATTGCCGATCAGGATGGGAATGATGGCCGAATCGCCCGCCAGGCAGGTATCCAGCCCGCGCTTATGCGCCTCGGACACAAACAGCTTGATATTGCGCTGCAAGCGCTGCATGATGGTAGGATCGCTGCGCAGCAGGCGCACGGCTTCCAGCGCCGCGCCGGCCAGCGGCGGCGCCATGCCCACCGAGAATACAAAGCCCGGCAGCGTGTAGCGCAGATATTCAATCAGCGCCTTTTTGCCCGCCAGATAGCCGCCGCAGGTGCCCAGACCCTTGCTCAGCGTGCCCATCTTGATATCGATATCGTCGCCTGCCAGGCCAAAGAACTCGTCCACGCCCGCGCCGGTAGCGCCCAGCACGCCCGCAGAGTGCGCCTCGTCCACCATCAGGAAGCAGCCATACTGCTTTTTCAGCCGCACATATTCGGGCACAGGAGCCACGTCGCCGTCCATGCTGTACGCGCCCTCGCACACAATCAGCACCTTGGCAAACTTATCGCGCTGCGCGCGCAGGATGCTTTCCAGCGCGGCCACGTCGTTGTGCGGGAAGGCCTTGGACACTGCGTCGCTCATGCGGCATCCCTCGTGGATGGAGTTATGCGCCAGCGCGTCGTATACGATCAGATCGCCCTTGCCGCAGAAATTGCCCACAAAGGTTACGTTGGTCGCATGGCCGGATACCAGCACCAGCGCGTCCTCGGTGTGCTTCCACTCCGCAATGGCGGCTTCCAGCTGCTCGTGCAGCTTCTTTTCGCCGCCCAGCAGACGGCTGCCGCTGGCCGACGTGCCGTACTTCCTGGTGGCCTCGATGGCCGCGTTGACGGTCTCGGGACGGCCGGACATGCCCGCGTAGTTATAGGAGCCAAAGTTGAGCACCTCGTGGTCGTCCATCACGGAGGTATCCATCAGCGGGGACTCATGGCACACAAAGTAGGGATTCTCGCCGTGAATGGCGCGGAAGCGCTCCTGCAAGGCGGCGTACTCCGGGGTATCCTCAATGCGGGTAATACGCTTGACCTTGCCCGCCTCGGGAGCGGGGGTCTGGGCAGGCAGATCGCCGTGCAGCCGCGCGCGGATCACGCGAGCCACATCGCGGGCGCAGGTGCAGCCGGCAATCTCATCCTCGGTCAGCAGTACGCCGTAGGCTTCCTCAATTTTGAGCATCACGGACAGCATTTGCAGGCTGTCCCCGCCCAGATCGTTGACGAAGTGCGCGGTGGGCGCTACCGGCTGGCTGATGGACAGCGCGTCGGCAAAGAAGGCCGCCACCTGCTTTTCAATATCATCCTGTCCCGGCAGGTCGACCAACGTATCCTGCGCCTTGGGAGCGGGAGCCGCAGCGGTCTGCTTGGGCGCAGGTGCGCTGCCCGTGAGCGCTTCGCAGGGGAATTCGCCCTTTTCGATGCGCTGGCGCAGCTCCACACGCTTTACCTTCATGCTGCCCGAAAGCGGCAGCTTTTCGGCCGTGCACAGCACCAGACGTGCCTGCTTGGGCGCGGGCAGGGTGCGGTTGCGCTGCTCAACCTCGGCCTTGATCTGCGCGCGCAGGGCGGCGTCGCGCATGCCCTCGCCCAGGGTCAGCACCAGCGTCACCTGCTCGCGGCCCTTATCGCCCGTGCCCAGCACGGTCATCATATCAACGCCCGGAATGCCGGTAAAGGCGTTTTCAATCTCATCTGGATAAATGTTTTCGCCCGACGCGCCGATGATCACATCCTTGATGCGGCCCTCGATGTGCAGGCGCTGCTTTTCGTCAAAGCACACGATATCGCCGGTATGGAACATGCCGTTCTCGTCCAGATCGGGCGGAATCAGCTTGCCGTCGCGCAGCTGACCGATATGAATGGCCTCGCAGCCCACGATCAGCTCGCCAGTCTCCGCAATTTTCGCGTGCGCGATGGGCAGCAGCTTGCCCGAGCACCCGGACAGGCGGGCCTTCATATCCACCGCGCCGTCATAGGCTGTCACGGCGGTTTCGGTCATGCCGTAACCAAAGGATACGCAATAGCCCAGCGCCGCGATATTGCGCAGGTGCTCCTGCGGGGCGTTCGCGCCGCCCAGGGCGATCTGCCGCAGCGTTGGGCCGAACAGCTGCGCGTTAACGGATTTGAACAGCACATGCTTGGCAATCCACATGCCGCCCTCGGGCCATGCGGTCTGGATGGCGATGGAGGTATTCTGCAGCGCGCGGAAGGCGCGGCGCTTGGGCGCGGACAGCTTGGATACCTTCTTTTGCAGGGCGGAGGACAGGCCGTTGATCAGCAGCGGCACGGCCATGATCAGTTCTACCTTGCAGATACGGCAGGTCTTCAGGATGGTTTCCGGCGCGCGGTCATGCAGATAAACCTGCGGATTACCCTCCAGCGCGGTGGGGATCATGTTGGTCATCAAGCCGAAGATATGGTTGAGCGGCAGGAAGCACAGCGTGCGCTCGCGGCCGTATTTTTCGTTGGTCATGCAGCGGCCGCGCTGCTGCTCGATAAAGGCGATGGCCTGCAGGCAGATGGCGCGGCCGTCGTATACATACACGCGCGAGGTGGCCGTGGTGCCCGAGGTGCACAGGGCGATGCGATCCGCCCAGCAGGGCTTGAAATCCTTGCTGTACGCGCCCGAGGTCAATTCGCCCGGCAGGCGCTGGGCAATTTCAGGCAGCGCGGCGCGGCGCTTGCCGATGATCACCGCCCCGGCCCCCGCCTGGGAAAGCAGGTGGGTCAGTCCCGCATCGCTGAGGGTGGGGTCCAGCAGCAGCGGCTTTCTGCCTGCGGCCAGCAGCGCCCAGAACAGGATGGGCCAATCCACGCAGGTTTCCAGGCACAGACCCACCCAGCCGTCGCGGCGGCCCAGGCGCGCATCGTCAATGCGCGCGGCGGTCTGCAGGGCGCGGGCGTGAAATTCTTCATAATTATAGCTTTGCTCACGATCGTTTTCCAGCCAGATAGCGGCGGTCTGATCGCGGTCTACGCACAGCGTTTCAAAAAAGTTCTCGAAACACAGGTTTTTGCGCAGCAGGGTGCATTTTTGATCGCGGGGCGTCGGCATGCTTTCTCCTTTTTTATCGGTCGGTCATTTTCAGCGATAATAAGCGGCAACAATACGATTAAACAGCTTGCGCGGCAGCAGCTTGTGCATCCAGATGGCGCTGCGCTGATCCAGCGAGGCCACCACCAGTCGCGCGGGCGGGTTCTTCTTCCCGACCGCCTTGGCCACCGCATGCCCCACGCGCTCGGGCGGCAGGCCGTTGGTTTCGTCATGGTGGATTTTGGCCGTGCCGTGCTCGAATGCTGCGGCGTAGGGCGAGTTTTCATTCAGATACACACGGCGATACTTCTGCGAACCGCCGCGGCAGTCACCCGGCTCCACCACCGTCACATGGATTCCCATGCCCAGCGTTTCCTGCCCCAACGCCTCGCCATAAGCCTCCACCGCGTGCTTGGTGGCGCTGTACGCGCCCTGGAACGGGATAGAAAACAGGCCGTTGAGCGAGGAAAACAGCACGATATGGCCGCTTTTCTGCGCGCGCATGGCGGGCATTACAGCCTGTACGCAGCGCGCCATGCCCAGAAAATTGACGTTCATCATATCGGTCAGGATATCGATGGGCAATTCCTCCATGGGCGACATGGTAAAGCTAGCCGCGCAGCACACCAGCGCGTCGACGCGCCCCTGTTCGCGCAGCACGGTATCCACCGCCGCATGCACGCTGTCCGCAGCGCTTACGTCCAGCGCCAGCGCGCGGCAGCCCGTGGGCGGCTCCGCCCCATTGGCAAAGGAGCGCGCCGCGGCGTATACGATATGGCCGTCCGCGGCCAGGCATTGCGCCGCCACGCTGCCCAAACCCGAGGAGGCTCCGACAACCAACACAATCTTTTGTGGCATATAATCCGCCCCTTTCAGGCAAATGCATCCTTTTCAGGCAATCCGTGTCATTGTAGCATGGTCAAAAAATATTTGTCAACGCGCCGGGCGGCCCGGTCATTTTTCTGACATCATTTGGTAAGCCAATCTTTCCCCCGCATGCGCGGCGGCAGATGCGCGCAAACTGCCCGCAGGAAAGGATGGAGATATCATCATGAAAAAAGGCAGGATCAGCGCCGCGCGCAAGGCCCTGGCCATCGCCGTGGCGATTGGCTCGGCGCTTCTTTGCGCCTGGCCCATGAACAGCGCGGCCAGCGCATCCTCCTCGCAGGATCAGCGGCTTGGAGGCCGGGCGCGCCCCGTCATTACGCTGCAATGGCCGCAGTTTTTCGGCGCAGGCAATGAAAAAAGCCGCGACTCCGCCCCCCGCGTGCTCATTCCCGGCGGGCAGGCTATCGGCGTAGCCATCCGCACGCAGGGCGTATTGGTGGTGGGCGCGGGCGATAACGGCCGCGATTCCCTGCGCGAGGGCGATATGATCCTATCCGTCAACGGCGTGCCGCTGCTGGAAAGCGCCATGCTGACCGAGGCCGTCAACGCCGCCCAGGGGCAGCCGCTGTCGCTGCGCATATCGCGCGGCGGGCAGGAAAACGACCTGCTGCTCACTCCACGCTATGATGAAAGCAGCCGCGCCTGGCGGCTGGGCGTATGGGTACGCGACAGCACGGCGGGCGTGGGCACGCTGACCTATTATGATCCCGCCACGGGCGCTTACGGCGCGCTGGGCCACGCGATCACCGATTCCGATACCGGCAGCCTGCTGCCTGTGCGGGAGGGCGCGCTGATGCAGGCCGAAATCGTGGACGTCCGCCGCGGCCAGCGCGGCGCGCCGGGTGAGCTGCGCGGTTCCTTCCTGCGCGAGCAGGTCACGCTGGGCACGGTGCAGGTCAACACGGCGCTGGGCATCTATGGGCGGCTGGAGGCGCCCGCCGCAAGCGCGCTGTATCCCGAGGGCCTGCCCACGGCCTCCCGCGGACAGGTGCACACGGGCGCAGCCACGATTCTATCCACCATCGCCGGGCAGGAAGCCTGCGAATACGCCATCGAGATCACCCAGGTATCCCGTCAGAGTGCCGCCGCGCCCAAATCCATGGTGCTGCGCGTGACCGACGAGCGGCTGCTGTCATCCACCGGCGGCATCGTGCAGGGCATGAGCGGCAGCCCCATCCTGCAGGATGGGCGCATCGTCGGGGCGGTCACGCATGTGTTCGTCAGCGATCCCACGCAGGGCTACGGCGTATTCATCGACTGGATGCTGCAGCAGAGCGACGCGCTCTCCGCCCAGCAGTCCGAGGCCGCCTAAGCATGGATTTTACAATTTTCCGCAAAAGCGCGCGTTGACAGCCGGCGCGGATATGGTATAATGAAAAACATACCAAGGTTTATTTTTACGGAGAGGAGGAGAACGCCATGCAGCAGCCCCCGCGCCAGCGCCGCTCCCAGCGCCATGCAGCGCAGCAGGACGGCGTGCGCCGCCCGCAATATCCCGACGATACACCCCGCGTGCAGTATCCCGACGATACCGCCCGCCCATCCTATCCCCAGGATAGCGCCCCGGCGCAGTATGCCGCGCCGCGCGCACAGTACCCCGAATATCCGGAGTACCCGGCCTCCTCCACCCCCGTTCAGCCCGCCCAGCAGCAGTCCTATGCTGCCAGCGCATCCTATACCCCCCCGCAGCAGAGCCGCTATCAGCCCTATGCCAGCAGCGCGCAGCCGCCTTATCAGCAGCCCACCGCGCCGGTATATCCGCAGTATACACCGCGCTTTGCGCAAAACAACACGCCCCCGCAGCCGCCTTACTATCCCCCGCGCGATCAGGGCGGCGATTACGGTGAAACCCCGCCGCCGCGCCGCCGCTCGCACGATGGGCTGTGGCTGCTGGTGGTAATCGGCTGCATCGCGCTGCTGATCATCGGCGGGTTCTCGGTTTCGTCGCTGTACTCCAGCCACTATCCCGCCTTCCGTGAAAAGGTGGCAGCCCTCAGCCAGGATACCTTTTATCACGGCGTGCATGTGGATGGCGTGCACCTGGGCGGCATGACGCGCGATCAGGCGCGCCAGGCGCTGACGCAGAACGCCGCCTATAGCGATCAGCAGTTTTCGCTGTCCGTGATCATCGACGGCAAAACCTGGACGATCACCCAAGAGCAGTTGCCCCTGACGCGCAACATAGACGCCGTGCTGGACGAGGCCTACGCCATCGGCCGCCAGGGCATGCTCGATACGCTAAGCAGCAGCGGCACTCCCTTTGAGGCGCGGTATCAGCAGGTTTCTTCCGCCGGGCAGGAGGGCGCGTACCTGTACACCCAAATCACCTATGATAAATCCACCGTGCGCGCGCTGGCCGAAACGCTGGCCGAGCGCGTGAACGTCAAAGCGCAGGACGCAAGCATTTATCAGTTTGATTTTTCCAGCCGCAGCTTTCAGTTTATGCCCGAGCAGGTGGGGCAGGAAATCGACAGCGAGGAGATTTACAACGCCATTATCTCCCGCATGGACGCGCGCAATTACAGCGCCGTCACCCTAACCACCAAAAAGACCCAGCCCAATGTCACCGTGGCGCAGCTGAACCAGAGCTTCGGCCTGATTTCCAGCTACACCACCTCCACCGGCAACCTCAAGGGCTACAACCGCACCAAGAACATCGAGTTGGCCTGTGCCGCCGTGACCGGCACGGTGGAAAGCGGCAAAACCTTCTCCTTTAACAGCACCACGGGCCGCCGCACGGTGGATAAGGGCTATCTGCCCGCCGGCGCGATTGCCCAGGGCGCAAGCGTGGAGGAAGTGGGCGGCGGCGTGTGTCAGGTATCCAGTACGCTGTTTAACGCCGCAGCCATGGCCAACATGGAAATCGTCTATTCCAGCCCGCATGCCTGGCCCAGCACCTACGTGGCTCCCGGCCGCGACGCGACGGTGGACTGGCAAAGCTATCAGTCGCTGGAGCAGAGCCTCGACCTTAAATTCAAGAACACCAGCGACTATCCTATTTTCATTGTGGCCTATGTAACGGGCAGCAACTACAACAAGGATTGCAAGTGCACGGTGGAAATCTACGGCGTGGCTTTCAAGGACGGCATCAGCATCGATTTGCAGACCGAGCTGGTATCAACCACCCCTGCGCCGACCGAAATTGAGCTTCGCCTGAACACCAGCCTGGCCTATGGCGAAACCAAAACCGTCCGCAAGGCGCGCGACGGCTACGTATACAAGACCTACCGCGTTTATTACCAGAACGGCGTGGAGGTACGGCGCGATTTGCTGCGCACCTCCACCTATCGCACGTATTCCCAGATCGACGAGTACAACTACTGATCCTACACAAGCAGCGTCGAAAGGAGCGAGGCACATGCGCAAGGGCGAAGTGCGCCGGCAATCCATCATCGAAGCCTCCGAAAGGCTGTTCAGCGCCAAGGGCTATCTGGAAACCACGGTGGACGATATTCTGGCCGAGCTGCAATGCAGCAAAGGCAGCTTCTATCACTACTTTGATTCCAAGCTGTCCGTGCTGACCGCCATCTGCGAGGAAAAGGTGCAGCTGTGGTTTGACGCATACAAGAAAACGCGCGTCACCAGCACGCGCGAGCGGCTGAACGTGCTGCTGCGCTGCACGCAGCCCTTCCGGCCGGAGGAGGAGGATTTTCTGTTCATGCTGCTTCGCCTGCGCTCCCGCGGCGAATGCGCGGTAATGGAGGGCGCGCTTCGCGGCGCTCAGCGTGAGCTGGTAAAGCCCGAAATCGAAAACCTGCTGATGATCCTGGGCGAAACCGGGCAGGCGCATATTGCCCGGCCTGGACTGGAAGACCTGGTATTTGAAATTCACATCGCCATGTACGATGAAATCTGCGAAACGCTGTCCCGCTGCGTACGGGAGGGCATAGGCGCGGCTCAGCCCTTCCGCGAGACGGTAGAGGCCGCGCGCTTCCTGTGGGAGCGCGTGCTGGATATGGACTACGGCAGCATGGAAATTGTCAAGCTGGACGAAATGCTGCCCGTGGCCGAGCGGCTGGTGCAGCGTCTTCGGACACTATAAGTATAAGAACGATATAACAAACGCAACGCCCGGAGGAAATTTCTCCGGGCGTTGCGTTATGATAGGTTGCAAGGCAGGGTTAGTCCTCTTTTTCCGCCAGGCGCGCAGCCAGCTGATAGCTTTGACGAATGAAAGCGCTCAGCTCCTCGTTTTCCAGCGGACGGGTGGACATGCGGGCAATATCGAAATACTGCTTGGCCAGCAGCTTTTGCAGCTCGGGATCCTTCACCGCAGCCAGCGCACGGATGGCCTCGCACTTGCTGTTAAGCACCACCTCAGCGCGCTCGGGCAGCTTGAAATTATCGCCGTACATGGCTGCCATCTCGCGGTAACGGCGCATCTGCTCATCCTCCAGCAGCATCAGCGGCAGATCGCCGTCAGCCAGGGGCTGCAGCTTGACCTTCAGTTGCTCGTCGCCCAGCGCGTCGCGGAACAGCTTCTCCAGCGGTTCCAGCGCCAGCTCGCTGTTTTCGGCATCCTTATCCACCAGGCCATCCACATCGGCGTCCACGCGGGCGAAGGTCAGCCCGTTCGCATCCTCCTGCTGCTCCATGTGCTGCATGAAGCTGATATCGATGACGGAATCCATCACCACCACGTCGATATTGCGCGCGGTGTACAGCGCCACCGACGCAGCCTGGCGCGCGGCGTCCGTGGTGTAATAAACCTTCTTTTCGGTCTTGCCTTCGTTGCGGGCGCGGTATTCCGCCAGCGTCAGATATTCGCCCGCGGTGGTCTTGAACAGGATGCTGCCCTTGACGGCCTCGTGGAACTTGGCGTCGCGGATGCAGCCGTACTTGACGAAGGGATGGATATCGTCCCAGTAGGTCTGGTACTTTTCGCGCTCGGTGTTCATCAGGCTGTTGAGCTTATCCGCCACCTTCTTGGTGATGTGGGCGGAGAGCTTTCTGACATACCCGTCGTTTTGCAGGAAGCTGCGGCTGACGTTCAGCGGCAGATCGGGGCAATCCAGCACGCCGCGCAGCAGCAGCAGGAACTCCGGGATGATCTCCTTGATGTTATCAGCCACGAACACCTGCCGGTTGAACAGCTTGATCTGCCCCTCCTGGCCGCCGAAATCCTTGCGGATACGGGGGAAGTACAGGATGCCCTTGAGGTTGAAGGGATAGTCCACGTTCAGGTGAATCCAGAACAGCGGCTCCTCAAAGGTGTGGAACAGCTTGCGGTAGGTATCCTTATATTCTTCCTCGGTGCAGTCGCGGGGATTTTTCAGCCACAGCGGATGGGTATCGTTGATGGGCTCGGCTGCCTTGGGCGCAGGCGCTTCCTCGCCCTTTTCGGCAGCCTCCTTGGCAGCCTTTTCGGCTTCCTCGGCCTTGAGCTTTTCATCCTGCACATCCACCAGATAGATGGGCACGGCCATGTAGCCGCAGTAGCGCTCCAGCACCTCGCGCACGCGCAGGCTATCCAGGAATTCCTTTTCTTCATCCGTGATATGCAGCGTCACGGTGGTGCCGCGCTCGGCGCGGTCGCTGTCGCTCATCTCATAGGCCATGCCGTCCTCGCTTTCCCAGCGCACCGCCTTGGCCCCTTCCTGATAGGACAGCGTATCGATCGTTACCTTATCAGCGGGCATAAAGGCCGAATAGAAGCCCAGGCCGAAGTGGCCGATGATGCCGCCATCCTTATCCCCCTGATACTTTTTCAAAAACTCCTCGGCGCTGGAGAAGGCCACCTGGTTGATGTAGCGGTCTACCTCCTCAGCCGTCATGCCGATGCCGTTATCGGTGAAGCGCAGCTCCTTGGCCTCGGTATCCACGGTCACGGTGACGCGCAGGTCTTCATCATCGCCTGCGATCATGCGATACTTGGTCACCGCGTCGCAGCCGTTGGCCGTCAGCTCACGGATAAAGATATCCTTATCGGAATACAGCCAGCGCTTAATCACCGGCATGATATTTTCAGCATGGATGGAAATATTGCCTTTTTTCATATCGGACATTGCAAAAACCTCCCAGCGGTTTGTGGTATCGGTCTTACGACCAACCCATATTATACCACAAAAAGCAGCAAATGAATACCTTACACTTTTTTCATTTTGTCACACGCGCGCTTGCCCGGCATAGGGTGGAAGTGCGGGGAGCTTTCCCCCGCGGCAGACGGCGGCGGCAGCGTCTGTCGCCGCCAGCGGGATGTGAATGAAGATGAGACGCGGCGATATTTACCGCGCCGATCTGGATCCCGTGCTGGGCTCGGAGCAGGGCGGCGTTCGCCCGGTGCTGATTGTGCAAAATGATTTGGGCAACCTGACCAGCCCCACGGTGATTATCGCGCCCCTGACCTCCCGCAGCAAAAAGAAAACGCTGCGCACGCACGTGACGGTCGATCCGCCCGAGGGCGGGCTGAGCCGTCCCTCGCAGGTATTGTGCGAGCAGGTACGCACGCTGGAAAAAAGCAGGCTAAGCCTGTATCTGGGCCGCCTGTCGGCCGATACGCTGCGGCGGGTGGATGAGGCGCTGGAGCAGGCGCTGGGAACAAGACGCTAAAAATAGAGGGCTGACGTGATTTTTTCGCGTCAGCCCCTTCTTAATTGTTTTTAAAAAACAAAAGAGCCGCAGCTCGTTCCTTAAAAATCCGCAGCGGCGGCGTGTACGGCGCGAGGAGAAAATTTCCGAAGGAAGTTTCCTCCGAAAGGAAATTTTCATTCCTTTCAGATTTTCTGTCCGTAAGCCGCAGGATTACAAGAAAATCTGAAATCCATAAAAAATGATTCATCATTTTTTATGGTAGGCGCTCGGCTTGCCGACGCCTATAAATAGAGGGCTGACGTGATTTTTTCGCGTCAGCCCTGATTTACTCTTAAACAATTTGTCTTTTGAGGATGTTCCGTCTGCGCCGCGCAGCCGTGCGCCAACGCAACAGTTGGAGCTTGTCCACCAAGTGAGTCAAGGTAATCGCCTGATCCAAGCAGCCGTGGGTCATATCCTTGTGAATTCTCGCACGCACCGCATGGATATTGACCGAAATAACCTTCATTGGTGTATCCTCCTGTTCTATAAATTACGGAGCGTTCCCGCTTCGTGCAAATAGCATAATGCAATTTCATATAAACCGCAATGGCTGCTTTTAGCACAAAAGCGCGAAGGCTGTCGAACCCCGTAAATTCATCAGTTTTATCCCAATATTATCGGAAATTGTGCGGCACTATAACAATACGCGGTTACACATTAAAAAATACTATAATTATTTGCTATGGTCATCGCATGGTTTTGCTATGTTGGCTCGTTATATCATTGGGAGAGCAGGCTTTCCAAGTCCAAATATCCCGCCCCTTTTCGCACTTGAAGCGTAATTTCCGCATCCCGAGCGGCCATGCCCACGCGCTGCCCGCAATGCAGCGTATCCCCTATCTTGACCATCACGCTGGATAATCCCGCGCAGGTAATTGTCTCGCCGCCCGCGCAGCGATAGGTAAGGCTATCTTCTGAAATCGTCAGCACTTCGCCCGCGCATACAGCCGTTACGCTCTGCCCATAAGCGGCGGGATAGCGCGTATAAGGCTGCATGCGCCACAGCCCATGCTCATCACGGTACGCGCCGCGAAAGCCCTCGCTTGGAGCGCTGGGCACAGGGCGCGCCCAAACCGTCTCCGCCTGCGCATCCTGCAGGGATTGATCCTGCGCGGCGCGCGCCTCCTGCGCCGCGATGCGCTTGAGATCATCCTGCCGGGTATACACCGCCGCAAATACGATGGTCAGCGCGCAGGCCACGGCAGCAATGGCCGTACCCCATTTATCCAGAAAACGCCGCATATTGCCCCTCCTGCATATAGTATGGCGCAGCTTCTCTTTGTATATTCGCAGGGAATGTGTTATAATAAGAATGGAGGTGTATGCAATGCGCGATACTTTTCTGATTGTGGATGGCAACAGCCTGATGCACCGGGCCTTTCATGCCCTGCCGCTGATGGACTACAACGGCGTGTATACCAACGCCGTGCACGGCTTTCTGAGCATGCTGCTGCGCTGCATCCGCGAACGCGCGCCCCGCTACTGCGCGGTGGCGTTTGACGAGCATGCGCCTACCTTCCGCCATACCGAATACGCGGAGTACAAGGCTGGCCGTGCGCCCACGCCGGACGAGCTGCGCCCGCAGTTTGACGTTATCAAGGAAATTCTCTCCGCCATGGGGCTGGGCGTGCTGAGCCTGACGGGCTATGAGGCCGACGACATCCTGGGCACCCTGTCCAGCCAGTGCGCCCAGCGGGATATCGCCGCCCTGCTGCTGACGGGCGACCGCGACGCGCTGCAGCTGGTCAGCGACGATACCACCCTGCTGCTGACCCGCAAGGGCATCTCCGAAATAGAGGAATGCACGCCCGCCCGCGTGCAGGAGCTGTTCGGCGTGCGGCCTGATCAGATTACCGATCTCAAGGGCCTGATGGGCGACAGCTCGGACAACATTCCAGGCATTCCAGGCGTGGGTGAAAAGACCGCCGTGAAGCTGCTGACCAGCTACGACACGCTGGAAAACGTGCTGGCTCACGCCGATGAAATCAAGGGCAAGCTGGGCGAAAAGGTGCGCGACAACGCCGAAAAGGGGCGGTTTTCCAAGTATTTGGCCACCATTCGGCGCGATATTCCCTTGCAGGTACATTATGATGCGTGCAAAACCCAGCATCTGGCCGACGGCCTGCCCGTGCTGTATAAGTACGGTCTGAATGCCATCGCTCAACGCATTGAAAAGGAACAAAACGGCGCGCCCGCGCAGCCCGCTATCGAAACGACCGTTTTCAGCGATTGGGAATCCCTGGACGCTCAAGCAGCCGCCGACATGTCGCAGGCAGGCGAGGTAGCCGTATACCTGAGCGAGGAAGAGCTTTCCATTTGCCAGGGCACGCGGCGCGCCCGCGCGCAGATCACCGGGCAAACGGCGCTGTTTGATATGCCGGGTCTGAGCGGCGATCCATTGGCTGAGTGCGCAGCAGTGTGGCGCGGCGCGGTGATCACCCACGATGGCAAGCGCCTGCTGCATACGCTGGCCAACGCGGGACAGCCCCTGCCGCAAATTGCCTACGATACCATGCTGGCTGCCTATGCGATCAATCCGCAGGAGAAAAGCTACGCCTTGTCCGCCTTCGGCGACGCGGACGCCTCCGGGGTGCTGTCGCTGCGCCTGCGCCAGCAAGCGCAGATGAAAGAGCTGAGGGTAGAAAACCTCTATGAGCAAATTGAACTGCCGCTGATGCGCGTGCTCTTTGATATGGAGCGCGAGGGCTTTGCGGTGGATGGCAGCGTGCTGCGCGCCCTGGGCGAGCAGCTGACCGCGCGCGAGGAACAGCTGAAAAGCGATATTTACCGCCTGGCGAACGTGGGCGATTTTAACGTCAACAGCCCCAAGCAGCTGGGCGATGTGCTCTTTGGCGAGGATAAGCTGGCGCTGAAGGCTGGCCGCAAAACCAGCAAGGGCTATTCCACCGACGCCGACACGCTGGAATCCCTGCGTGACGCGCATCCCGTCATCCCTTGCATCCTGGAATACCGGCAGGTCAGCAAGCTGCGCAGCACATATATCGACGCGCTGCTGCGCAAGCTCGGCCCCGACGGGCGCATCCACACCTTCTTTGATCAGACAGGCACGGCCACAGGGCGCATTTCCTCCGCCGAGCCCAACCTGCAAAACATCCCCGTTCGCACGGAGCTGGGGCGTGAAATCCGCCGCGCCTTTGTAGCCTCCCCCGGCTGCGTGCTGGTGGATGCGGACTACTCGCAGATTGAGCTGCGCATTCTGGCGCACTTCTCAGGCGACGCAGCCATGATCGACGCTTTCCGGCGCGGGCAGGATATCCACGCGCGCACAGCAGCCGAGGTGGCGGGCGTGCCGCTGGAGGATGTAACCCCCACCATGCGCGCCCATGCCAAGGCCGTCAATTTCGGCCTGGTCTACGGCATCAGCGATTTCGGCCTGGCGCGCAACACGGGCATGTCCCGCAAGGAGGCCGCGGCCTTCATCGAAAAATACTTTGCCACCTATCCCGGCGTGCGCGGCTTTATGGATCGCGCCGTCAAGGAAGGCTATGAAACCGGCATGGCGCGCACGATCTTCGGCCGCGTGCGCCGGCTGGACGAATTAAAATCGGGCAACGTTAACATCCGCAAGTTCGGCGAGCGCGCCGCCATGAACACCCCCGTGCAGGGAACGGCGGCCGATATCATCAAGCTGGCCATGGTGCGCGTGCACGATGCGCTGTGTCAGGGCGGCTTCAAGGCGCGGCTGATATTGCAGGTGCACGACGAATTGCTCATCGAAGCCCCGCAGGATGAGGCCGGGCGCGTGGCGCAGTTGCTGCGCGACTGCATGGAGCATGTAGCCGAGCTGTCCGTGCCGCTGGTGGCCGAGGTAAAGACCGGGAGCAGCTGGTATGAAACTAAATAGACCATATGTACTGGGGCTGACAGGCGGCATCGCCTGCGGCAAATCCTATGTGGCGCGGCTGCTGCGCCAGCGCGGCATTCCCGTACTAGATGCGGATGCGATTTCCCGCAGTCTGACCGCCCCCGGCGGCGAGGCGCTGCCCGCCGTCCGCGCCGCCTTCGGCGATCAGGTATTTGACGGCGATACGCTCAACCGCCGCGCCCTTGGCGAGGTGGTCTTTGCCGATCCCGCCGCGCGCAAGCGGCTGGAGGGCATCCTGCACCCGCTGATCATCAGCCGCATGCAGCGCGAAACAGAAGCCTCCGGCGCGCCGCTGGTCGCCTGGGATGTGCCGCTGCTTTATGAAACCGGCATGGACACGCAGTGCGACGAGGTATGGTGCGTCAGCGTCCCTGCCGGCATGCAGGCGCGCCGCGTGATGCGGCGGGATCACCTGTCCCGCCCACAGGCACTGCGCCGCATGGCAAGCCAACTGCCGCTGGCCGAGAAGCGCCGCCGCGCCGACCATGTGATCGATACGTCGGGCAATTTCCGCAGCACCAACCGCCGCGTGCGGGGACTGCTGCGCAATACGCAAAGGAGAAATTATTTTGAGTAACGTACAACCCGCCGCGCCGGCAACGCGCAACCGCCGCAGCGACCGTCACGCGCCCGCCAAGCAGGTAACGCCGCTGCCGCCCGCGCCAAGCAAAAAGCCCGCCGCCAAGCCCGGCGCAGGCAAATTTCCCGTGCGCACCTGCATCGTGCTGGGCATGGTGCTGATTATCTGCATCCTGGCGCTGGGCATTGCGCGCGGCAATCTCAACCGTCTGCACAAGGAACGCGAAAACGCCGCCGCCGAATATCAGCGCCAGGTGGAGCGTCACACCGTGGCCTATCGAAATGAGATTGAAAAATACGCCGCCGAAAATGGCATCCATCCGGCCTATGTGGCGGCCATTATCCTGCGCGAAAGCAGCTATGATCCCAAGGCTACCAGCTCAGTGGGCGCGCGCGGGCTGATGCAGGTGATGGAAAGCACCTTTGAGTTTGTGCGCAAAAAGCTGGGCGAGGATAACACAACCTTCGCCGATATGTACGATCCCACCACCAACATCCGCTACGGCTGCTGGTATCTGGGATATCTGAGCCGCATGTTTAATGGCGACCCCATCAAAATTGCCTGCGCTTATCATGCCGGGCCTAACAATGTGAAGCTGTGGATCATGAACTACACAGCCGACGGCCAGACGTTGACGCTGGACGAAATTCCCAAGGACGACTCCCGCTATTACGCCGGAAAGGTGGTAAACGCCTATGACATCTATTATCAACACTATTACCCGGATGCGTCCTAAGCTGGCGCTGCTCTGCGCGCTGATGCTGGCCTGCTGCTGTCTGGCCGCGCCTGCGCAGGCGGAATATGTAACCAACGACGCGCTGCACCTGGGCATCATCTCCGTAGCCACCAACCGCGTCAATCCCCTCACCCCGGTGGAACGGGAATTCATGTCGGTGACGAATCTGATGTATGAAGGGCTCATGTCCATCGACGATGAGTACAAGCCGCAATACTGCCTGGCGGAGCGCTATTCCTATACCAACAGCGGCAAAACCTGGTTTTTCTATCTGCGCGACGGCGTTACCTTCCATGACGGCACGCCGCTGACGGCGCACGATGTGGTAGCCACCGTGCAGGAAATTCTGCGCCTGGCCAAGGACGACAGCAGCACCAACAAAGGCCGCTATTCCACCCTGCAATACTTTATCAAGAGCATCGAAGCCAGCGACAACAAAACCGTGGTTATCACCACCAACCGCAACAATTATGGTTTTCTGTATGCAATGACCTTTCCCATCCTGAAGGCGGACGAGGTACAGGCAGACAATCCCGTAGGCACAGGGCCATACTATCTGGATATGTACGATTTTTCGTCTTACCTGCTGCTTAGCTGCTACACTGGCTGGTGGCAGAACCTGCCTGATTACCGCCAGGTGCTTGTATCGCTGTACAGCACCAATCGCGAGCTGATTTCAGGCTATGAGTACAGCAATGTGGACGCAATCCTGACCCGCGCTATCACCGCCGCCCAGTACCGCACAGGCGTTACTTCCTATAATATTGATTACCGCACCACGCAGCTGGAAACGCTGATGATGAACAACGGCTCCTATGAGCTTAAGGATGTGCGCGTGCGCCAGGCCATCCGCTATATGCTGGATCTGGACGATATTGTAAATAACGTATACTACGGCATGGTCACGCGCACCGATACGCCGCTGATTCCCGGCACCTGGACGTATTGGAGCGAGAACGACGCGCAGCAGTTTAACAAGCAGCGCGCCATGGAGCTGCTGGACGAGGCGGGCTGGACTGATTATGATGAAAACGGCGTGCGCACCACCGTGCGCGCCGATACGGGCAAACTCGCCCGCATGCACCTGCGCTTTTATGTATATGAGGAGCAGGAAAACTCCGTGCGCGTGGAGGTGGCCAACCGCATTGCCGATGCGCTGATGCAGGTGGGCATCGAATGCAAGGTGGAAACCCTCACCTATAAGGAAGCCAGGGATAAGCTCAAGGCCGGCAGCTATGATCTGTGCCTGGCCGCCTTCAACATTGATTTTACCCCCGATCCCGGTTACCTGCTGATTTCGGGCAACAACTGCAACTACATGCGCTATAAATCCACTGAAATGGATAACCTGTTCAAAACGCTGCGCGCCGCCCAGGAGGAAAGCGCCTACCGCGCCGCGCTGCAAAGCATCCAAACCCTGTTCTGGAACGACTGCCCCTTTGTGTGCCTGTATTACCGCAACGGCTCGGTACTGACGCGCAAGATGTTTACCGACGCGCGTGATGTGCGCGAGCCCGAGGTGCTGCGCGGGATTGAGACGTTTAAGAAGTAAAAATGCAAATCTGCAGGTACTTAAAATCATAGCCAAGCGCTTAATCCCCCTCATCCGTCTCGCCGCGGCTCGCCACCTTCCCCCAGCCGGGGGAAGGCTTTTTTTAGTCATGCAGGCATCAAGCGACGAAAGCATACTGTTGTTTAACGGAGCCATCAAAAAAGGCTTCTCCTTGGGGAGAAGCTGGCGAATGCAATGAGCCTGATGAGGGGGACAGTTGGCGGAAACACAAGCAACATCCTATGTTATTCTTCCGTTTCGGTATCCTCGGGAATTACTGGATGCAGCGCGGCATACACCGCAGCAGCGGCAGTTTTGTTCATGCCCTTGACGGTGCAAAGCTCGTCCTGATCGGCTTCCTTCATCTTTTTAATGGAGCCGAAATGCGCCAGCAGCGCGCGACGGCGTGCAGGGCCGACGCCCGGAATATCCTCCAGCGAGGAATGCACGCTGGCCTTGCCGCGCAGCGAACGGTGATAGGTGATGGCGAAGCGGTGCGCCTCGTCGCGGATGCGCTGAATCAGGTGCAGCGCGGGGGTATGATGATCCAGCACCACCGGCTCCTCCTGGTTGGGCAGGTAGATTTCCTCCAGCCGCTTAGCCAGGCCAAACATGGGCACGTTGATGCCCATGGACAGCATGGCTTCGCGCGCAAAGCGCAGCTGCTCCGGGCCGCCGTCGATCAGCACCAGATCGGGCATCACCCAGCGCTCGTCAGGATCCTCCCGCAGCGTGCGGGCAAAACGCCGTCCCAACACCTCGTTCATGGAGGCAAAGTCGTTGGCCCCCTCCACGGTTTTGATGCGGTAATGGCGATACTCCCGGTAGGCAGGCTCGCCATCGATAAACACCACCATCGAGGCCACCGACAGCACGCCCTGCGTGTTGGAAATATCAAAGCCTTCGATGCGCTTGGGATAGCCCTGCATGCCAATGGCCTCAGCCAGCGCCTGGCACGCGCCCACCGTGCGCTCCTGGCGAATCATGCGCTGCGCGTTGCGCTTTTCCAGCGCGTCAGCCGCATTGCGCTCGGCCAGCAGCACCAGCGCGCGCTTTTCGCCGCGCTGCGGGGTGAGTACATCCACCGCGCCGCCGCGCCGCTCACGCAGAAGCTGGGCGATCACCTCCGGCTCCTCCACCGGCATGGTCAGGATTTCGCGTGCGGGCAGACGGTCGGCATAGTAGCGCAGGGCGAACTCGGTCAGCACGCTCTGCGGCGGCTCGTTGCCCTCGCCCGGCAGGGCGAAGCTGTCGCCGCCGATCATGCGCCCGCCGCGGATGATCAGCACCTGCGCCATCGCGTCCAGCCCATCCTGGGCCAGCGCCAGCACATCCTGCTGCGCATCGTTGGTCTGGATGGCACGCTGCCGCTCCATCAAGCCCTCCACATCGCGCAGCGCGTCGCGCTTCTGGGCGGCCAGCTCATAGTCCATTTTCTTGGCCGCGGCCCACATTTCCTGATTGAGCCGATCACAGATTTCCTTGCTGTTGCCGTTCAGAAAGGACACCACGCCGTCGATAATCTGCGCGTACTCCTCCTGGCTGCACAGCTGCGCGCAAGGCGCTTTACAGCGGCCAATTTCATAATTGACGCACGGGCGCGCGGGCGCTTTGAGCGGCAGCTTTTTATCACAGGTGCGGATAGGAAACACCCTGCGCACCACCTCCAGCGCGTCGCGCACAGCCGTCGCGCCGATATAGGGGCCGAAATACTGCGCGCCGTCCTTCTGCATGCGGCGGGCGATGGTGACGCGCGGAAAGGGCTCGCGGCGGTCGATGCGCACATAGGGGTAGTGCTTGTCGTCCTTGAGCAGGATGTTGTAATGCGGCTTATGGAGCTTTATCAGGTTGCATTCCAGTGCCAGCGCCTCCAGATTGGTATTGCACAGCAGGATGTCAAAGTCATCCACCTGCGCCACCATGGCGGCTACCTTGGGGGTATGCTCCTTGGTATGGAAATAGCTGCGCACGCGGTTTTTCAGGTTGACCGCTTTGCCCACATAGATGATCTCGCCCTGATGCTTCATCAGGTAGCAGCCGGGGCTGTCGGGCAGCATGGCCAGCTTGGTTCTCAGGTTTTCGCTCAGCATCGCGCGCGCCGCTTCCTTTCAATTGGGATAGTAGATATTATACTATATTATGGCCGCGTTGTGAACTTTTTTCCGTGTCCTTGACAAACGCGGACAGGATACGATACAATATACACGATTCATAAACGTTTAACTATTTTTAACAAACGTTTATAATCCGCCACGGGGAGCGCGCATCCCCGAATCCAACGGAGGAATGAAGCATGGAAGATAACAAGCAGAAACGCTATGAAAAGCCCAAGATGCCGCGTTCGCCCCTGTTCTGGGTGCTGGTTGCGCTGCTGGGCCTGCTGCTGATCTCCGCCACCCTGTCCACCAGCTCTTATCTGCGCGGCTCCACGGAAAAGGTGGAATACTCCGCCTTCCTGCAGATGGTAGCGCAGGGGCAGGTGGATCAGGTGTCGATCGGCACGGACGTCATCACCTTTACCCTTAAAACCGAAAACAAGCTGACCTGGTTCTATAACACCACAGGCATTAAGCGCTATCAAACCGTGCCGGTCAACGATCCCAATCTGGTGGATCGCCTGACGGCCGCAGGCGTTACCTTCGGCGGCGAGAGCCAAACCGGCGTATCCTTCCTGGGGGTGCTGATCAGCATCATCCTGCCCCTCGCCTTCTACGCGCTGATCATCTTCTTTCTGGTGCGCATGTTCAAAAAGGGCGGTTCGGGCATGGGCGCGATGAGCTTTGGCAAGAGCAGCGCCAGGATGTACACCGTCAGCGACGAAAGCAAAAAGTTTACCGACGTGGCTGGCCAGGATGAGGCCAAGGAAGCGCTGATCGAGCTGGTGGATTTTCTGCATCAGCCCGAAAAGTACCGCGCCATCGGCGCAAAGCTGCCCAAGGGCGCGCTGCTGGTGGGCCCTCCCGGCACGGGCAAAACGCTGCTGGCGCAGGCCGTGGCGGGCGAGGCCAAGGTGCCTTTCTTCTTTGTCAGCGGCTCAGCCTTTGTTGAAATGTTCGTAGGCACGGGCGCGGCCCGCGTGCGCGATCTGTTCAAGCAGGCCAATGAAAAGGCTCCGTGCATCATCTTTATTGATGAAATCGACGCTATCGGCAAGAAGCGCGACGCGGTGGGCCTGTCCTCCAACGATGAGCGCGAGCAGGCGCTCAACCAGCTGCTGGCCGAGATGGACGGCTTTGACGCCTCCAAGGGCATCGTGGTGCTGGGCGCTACCAACCGTCCTGAGATTCTGGACGCCGCCCTGCTGCGCCCCGGCCGCTTTGACCGCCGCATCACGGTGGATCTGCCCGATCTTCGCGGCCGCGAGGCTGTGCTGCGCGTGCATGCCCGTGATATCACCACGGCCAAGGATATCGATTACGCCGCCGTCGCCCGCGCCACGGTGGGCGCGTCGGGCGCGGATCTGGCCAACATCGTCAACGAGGCCGCCCTGCGCGCCGTGCGCATGGGGCATCAGGCCGTCACGCAGGACGATCTGGAAAGCTCAGTGGAAACCGTCATCGCGGGCACCGAGCGCAAGAGCTTTGTCATCCCCGAGGCCGAAAAGCGCATCGTGGCCTATCACGAGATCGGCCACGCGCTGGTGGCGGCGCATCAGAAAAACGCCGTGCCGGTCCAGAAAATCACCATCATCCCGCGCACCTCTGGCGCGCTGGGCTACACCATGCAGGTGGATGAGGAAGAGCATGTGCTGATGAAGCGCGAGGACATCCTGGCCAAGCTGGCCGTGCTGACCGCCGGCCGCGCCGCCGAGGAATACGCCTGCAACACCTGCACCACGGGCGCCAGCAACGATATCGAGCAGGCCACCAAGCTGGCCCGCGCCATGGTGACGCGCTACGGCATGAGCGACAAATTCGGCATGGTGGCGCTGGAAACCAACACCAACGCCTACCTGGGCGGCGATGCGCAGCTGGCGTGCTCGGGCGATACCGCCGCGCGCGTGGACGACGAGGTGATGCGCCTGATCAAGGAAGCCTATGATTCCGCGCTGGCCATCCTGAAG